>Ga0153928_1000051_pt1 | contig 58252 bp, 49 predicted proteins | sample TSNJ012MetaG_FD_106656 | JGI IMG/M metagenome (GOLD analysis project Ga0153928, IMG submission 106656) | Attine ant fungus gardens microbial communities from New Jersey, USA - TSNJ012 MetaG | ecosystem: Host-associated > Fungi > Mycelium > Unclassified | place: USA: New Jersey, Wharton State...
GCATATTTTTGCTTATAGGATGTGGAAAACCCGACGATATTTCCAACGCTTTGTGGATAGAGAGAAAAATGTCTGAGATACGAAAGTGCACTGGTAATAAGGATAATTTACCTTTCGATCCTGAATGAAAGGCTAATAGCTTGACACTAAAGACTTTACGTGGTACAATGCGTGAGCATTAAGTAAAATAAATGATCGCGGATGGCGGACCGAAAGGTGCCATACGAGGAAAGTCCGGGCTTCATAGGGCAGGATGCCGGATAACGTCCGGTGGAGGTGACTCCAAGGAAAGTGCAACAGAAATGTACCGCCTGCGTTTTTGCAGGTAAGGGTGGAAGGGTAGTGTAAGAGACTACCGCCTTTCTGGTAACAGGAGGGGCATATGTAAACCCCATTCGAAGCAAGACCGAATAAAAGCATATGACGGCCCGTCAGCTTTAGGTAGGTCGCTTGAGCCATTTGGTGACAGATGGCCTAGATAGATGATCATTCACGACATAACCCGGCTTATCGTTTTGCTTAGTGCTTTAAAATTAAAAATCCGCTTTTAATCCATTCATTTTTCGGAGTTTCTTTCCATTTTTACTGTTACCAATAATAGTGATACGATTGTGAACTGTTATTGTCAAAACATTTACCCTATATTATGTATGATTTTTTGAAAATATTGAATTTAAGGTATTAAAATATTGAAAAATATTTTATCTTGCCGTATAATAACCATATATTTCATATTTATAATATGATATTGTTTTAAAGAAAGGAGAGATTGCTTTGAAACTGAACAAATCGAAGAAAGCGTTAGTCGTAATATTATGTGTTTGCTTTGTAATGGCATCTTTTCTTTCTGAACTTTTTATTATCAGCTATGAAAATCACCAATGTACAGAGAAAGCCTGTGCTGTCTGCTGTCAATTAGAAAATGCAAAAAGTACGCTAAAGCAGTTGATAATAGTTGCTGTAGGAAGTGCAGGCATTTTGTTTGTACTTACTTTTCTGTTTTTATGTGTACACAAACACATTTTTAAGCAGGAAACGGTATCTTTAGTGACGCTGAAAATTCGAATGGATAATTGAAATAAACCTTCATACAAGGAAATACTATGTATTTTTTATTTCCTTGTCCTTTTATGTCTAAAATTAAATTAGGAGGTTTATTTTAAATGAAACGTTTTATCATAACTCTTATGACGATAATCATTTGTTTATCTATGTTGGCGGGGTGTCAAAAGGATACCGTCGATTCTGTTGATGATTTTTCCACTGAAAAACTAAGCGTTGTAGCTACGGTATTTCCACCTTATGATTTCGTACGTGAGATTGCGGGAAATAATGTGGAATTGACGATGCTCCTTTCGCCCGGATCAGAAAGTCATTCTTATGATCCTACTCCCCAGGACATTATTATGATTCAAAATTGCGATATTTTTATTTATGTTGGTGGAGAATCGGATGAATGGGTAGACAAAATACTGAATTCTATGGATACCGGCAATATGAAAATCATACCGCTTATGGATTTGGTCGATACGGTGGAAGAAGAAGTTGTCGAAGGCATGGAGGAGGAAGAGGAGCATGAAGAAGAAATCAGCGAAGGCGAAGCCCTCTCGGAGCTTGACGAGCATGTCTGGACATCTCCTGAAAATGCCATTACAATCGTAAAATATATAACGAATGCTTTGTGTGAACTAGACAGCTCAAATGCTTCCGCTTATGAAAGTAATGCGGCGGTCTACCTTGAAAAGCTTTCTGAATTGGACGAATCATTTCAGCAGGTAGTAGACAAGGCATTAAGAAATACAGTTATTTTTGCGGACAGATTTCCATTTCGTTATTTTGCTGACGCTTATAATCTTGATTATTATGCGGCTTTCCCGGGCTGCTCCACGGAAACGGAGGCAAGTGCTGCCACAGTGGCATTCCTCATTGAAAAAGTGAATGAAGAGAACATTCCCGTGGTGTTTCACATTGAGTTTTCCAACGAAAAGATGGCGGATGCGATTTGCGAAAGCACAGGTGCCGGAAAAATGCTCTTACACTCCTGTCATAATATTACAAAGGATGATTTTGAAAGCGGTGTAAGTTATCTTGAACTGATGAATCAGAATGTGGAAAACTTAAAGGAGGCATTGCAGTAATATGGCATTGATTAATTGTAAAGACGCTTCCTTTTCCTACGAAGGAAATGTTGTTGTCAGAGGTCTTGATTTTGAAGTCAGCAGTGGTGATTATCTCTGCATTGTTGGGGAAAACGGTTCCGGTAAAAGTACGCTTATGAAAGGACTTTTACGTCTGAAACAGCCGCAGCAGGGAAGCATTACCTTAGGCGATGATCTGAAGGTGAATGAAATTGGTTATCTTCCACAGCAAACAGAAGCACAAAAAGATTTCCCGGCCAGTGTTTATGAGGTGGTATTGTCAGGACGGCTTTCAGGCTGTGGGATAAAGCCTTTCTATACGAAGACAGATAAGCGGATAACAGAGGAAAATATGGATAAGCTGGGCATTTTTGAATTGCGAAACCGGTGTTACAGAGAATTGTCCGGAGGTCAGCAGCAGAGGGTCTTGCTTTGCCGGGCACTTGGTGCTACGAAAAAAATGCTTTTACTTGATGAGCCCGCAGCGGGACTTGATCCTTTGGTTACGCAGGATTTGTACCGCCTGATCCAAAAAATCAATTTGGAAACAGGAATTACCATCGTTATGGTTTCTCATGACATATATAGTGCGATGGAATATGCAGACCATATCCTGCATTTAAAGAATAAACAGGAATTTTTCGGTACGAAAGAAGAATATAAACAGTCTGAAATTGGAAAAAGGTTTTTAGGAGGTGGAGAAAATGATTGAAACGCTGATGCAAATGTTTTCTTATACCTTTCTGGTACGGGCGATAGTCGTTGGACTGTTGGTTTCTCTATGCGCTTCGCTTTTGGGGGTCAGCCTTGTTTTGAAAAGGTATTCTATGATCGGAGACGGTCTGTCCCATGTGGGATTTGGTACTTTGGCGGTTGCCACAGCAGCAGGACTGGCACCTCTTGCGGTGTCCGTACCCGTTGTGGTGCTGGCGGCATTTCTTCTTTTACGAATCAGTGAAAACAGTAAGATTAAAGGGGATGCAGCGATAGCTCTGATATCCACCGGTTCACTGGCCGTCGGGGTCATTGTGATTTCCCTGACAACGGGAATGAATACGGATGTTTGCAACTATATGTTTGGCAGCATCCTGGCCATGAGTAAAAGCGATGTATATTTAAGTATAGCATTGTCCATTGTTGTTTTGATTCTTTTTATCTTTTTTTATAATAAAATATTTGCGGTTACCTTTGATGAAACCTTTGCCAGGGCAACCGGAACGAATACAGGCATTTATAATATGCTGATTGCTTTTTTAACTGCGATTACAATTGTATTGGGAATGCGGATGATGGGTGCCATGCTTATATCAAGTCTGATTATTTTTCCGGCACTAACCGCAATGAGAGTTTGTAAAAAATTCAAATCCGTAATCATCTGTGCTGCATTTATTTCGGTGATTTGTTTTTTTATCGGCGTGGTTATTTCCTATATCTACGCAACGCCTACGGGAGCCAGTGTGGTTGCAGTAAACATGATTGCGTTTTTACTGTTTAGTTTGATCGCATTTTTTAAAGGAGGACGGAAACTATGAAAAAATTATCCGCATTAATATTAGTTTGGCTCTTGATGTTGTCCGGATGCGGGAGCAAAAATATAGATACTTCAGATACTTCAGATGCGAAAGAGACATCATCTGAAACGATTGTAGAAGATACGCAGGAATCGAATGAAGTAGTGGAAATAACGGAGAATCTGTTTATTGCCCAAACAAATGAAATTTATCTTAATGCAGTGGATTATTTAGGTAAAACTATCAAATATGAAGGTATCTTTAATGTATACGAATGGGAGGAAACTGATACTACATATTACCAGGTGATCCGTTATGGTCCCGGCTGCTGTGGAAATGACGGGGTTGCAGGATTTGAAGTGATTTGGGATGGGGATTACCCCCAGCAGGATGATTGGGTAGAAGTCATTGGTATTTTAGAAGAATACGAGGAAAATGGATCACAAATTTTGCGGATTCGTTTGACTTCTTTGAGTGTTTTAGAGGAACGTGGGGAAGAATACGTGGAGACATAATTGCGGACGTACAACGATGGGTTTGTATTAGGGGATTGGAAGGGGGACGCCAGAAATCCCTGCCAACTATCTTATGCGAACCGGACTCCTTCGGCGGTCGTTCCAAGCCCCTTAAAGCAGTCGCCACTCGGGAACGCCCTCGTGGCTCCTTGGGTCTTCTCTCTCCCTTACGCTGCTATGCAGCTACCCTCATACACCGGATTTTTCGCATAAGATAGTTGGCAGGGATTCCTGGCTGTTTTTCGAAAACATTTTAACCTCGAAGGCTGCCGGGAGGTACTTTGTTAGATATTTTTGGCACTTATCTGCTCAAGAGATTTACAAAAACGAAAAGCAATATTGCGGACTGAAATGCTTTAGAAAAACAGCCAGGAACCAGCGCCAAACTTCTTATGCGAAAAATCCGGTGTATGAGGGTAGCTGCGTAGCTTGCGAAGCAGCGTAAGGGAGAGAGAAGACCCAAGGAGCCACGAGGGCATTCCCGAGTGGCGACTGCTTTAAGGGGCTTGGAACGACCGCCGAAGGAGTCCGGTTCGCATAAGAAGTTTGGCGCTGGTTCCTGGCGTCCTCTTATCACTCAACCTATCAATTTACACCCTATATTCTCCCAGAATATTTTTCTTCACAATATTTACAACGGTACACTTCTTTATCCTGATCCGTAAGTACAAAGACATGATCAAGTTCCTGTTCAATAGAGGTGATACAGCGTGGGTTTTTACACTTAATAACATTTAAAATCTGTTTAGGCAGCTGTAAATCTTTTTTTTCTACAATTTCTCCGTCTTTAATAATATTAATCGTAATATTATGGTCGATAAATCCCAGGATATCCAAATCCAGCTTATCAATAGGACATTCTACTTTGATGATATCTTTTTTGCCCATCTTATTACTGCGTGCGTTTTTGATAATAGCTACACAGCAGTCCAGTTCATCCAACTGCAGATTGTGGTAAATAGACATGCTTTTACCGGCTTCGATATGATCTAATACGAATCCTTCATTAAGTTTCCCTACATTTAACATACTTCTACCTCCAGTAATGTAAGAATGAGCGCCATACGTACATAGACACCATATTGTACTTGTTTAAAATATGAGGCTCTTGGGTCATCATCGACTTCTACGGATATTTCATTGACACGTGGAAGCGGGTGCAGTACCAGCATATCGGGAGCGGCCAGTTCCATTTTCTTTTTATCCAGAATATAGAAATCTTTCATACGGATATAATCCTGTTCGTTAAAGAAGCGCTCTTTTTGTACACGGGTCATGTAAAGCAGGTCCAGCTCAGGCATGACATCTTCCAGACGAACGACTTCTTTGTACTCTTTATGATTTTGTTCCAGCACATCTTCCCGTATATAGTCCGGAACCCGCAGTTCTTCCGGTGAAACTAATACAAAGGTTACATTGTCATAGCGCACAAGGGCATGAATCAGAGAGTGTACCGTACGACCGAATTTCAAGTCTCCGCACAGACCGATCGTAAGGTTTCCAAGGCGTCCCTTCAAAGAACGGATTGTCAGCAGATCAGTGAGTGTCTGAGTCGGATGCTGGTGACCACCGTCTCCTGCATTTATGACAGGGATGGAGGATTTCAGACTGGCAACCATGGGGGCTCCTTCTTTGGGATGGCGCATGGCGCAGATGTCTGCATAACAGGATATCATGCGGATGGTGTCGGATACGCTTTCACCTTTGGCAGCAGAACTGGAATCGGCAGAAGAAAAACCAAGCACGTTACCCCCCAGATTCATCATTGCAGCTTCAAAGCTGAGTCTGGTTCGTGTGCTTGGTTCATAGAATAATGTGGCTAGTTTTTTCCCGGTACATACATGTGCATATTTTTCCGGTTTAGTTTCGATATCATTTGCCAGGTCAAGAATGTGGTCTAATTCTTCGACACTAAAATCCAATGGACTCATTAAATGTCTCATAGCTTTCTCCTTTGGTTTCCATATTTGGTAGCGAGTGAATCTGCAGATTAAATGTTTTAAATATAATATAACATTATAATCAAAATTTCAAGAGCAGGATAGTTATTATTTTAAATTTAGATTATGAAATGATTGCAGAGATTACACGTCTAAATTCTTAAATTAATATAAAAGTATAGAAATCAGACGCAGTTTACGGTATAATTCTACTAAATACCATTCATAAAATTTAATGAAAAGGAGTTACTGCAGGATGAAATTTACAGAAAAGAAAAGATGGCTGTTTTTCGGTCTGCCATGGACGTTTACCACATATACCGTCAGTGATGAATTTATAACGGTTAATACCGGTTTGTTTCATAAGCAGGAAAATGATTGTTATATGTATAAGATTGTAGATACGAGGCTGTGCAATAGCTTTTGGGAACGAATATTTGGTTTGGGGACTGTACATTGTTTTGGCGGGGATGTGACAAACCCGACCCTGACACTTTCACATATTAAGCTTGCGAAAGAGATCAAGAACTTTATATTGGAGACATCAGAGGAACAAAGGATGCAGCGTAGAACGCTAAATGCACAGAACATTGCGGGTCAATTTGGTACGGCTATTATAGACGATGAAATGTAATATGTAAGTGCCTTGTCAGGCACCGGTGCTGACGCACTGTTAATTTAACCTCCCAAGCAAGTCTCCCGCTTCTAAGCGAAGCAGATTACCAGTATCCCCGTTTACGATCATCAGGGCAGCATTTATCTGGACAGCATCCGTTCAAAAAACAGTCCGGCGCAAAACCAAAGAGGCGCATAATCCAGACGTATGAGACCTTTGTAATTAAGTTTGGCTTTTTCATAATCCCAAGGACACATATTATGTTTTTTAAGAATACTGCCGGTAAAGTATTCCCCGGCAAAAATGACAGTTGTATATGCCAGACCGCGTATCAATACGCTTTTTTTGCCCAGGCGTTGATAAATAGGAGCTATAAAGGCTGCCATGCCATAGATAGGGAACATCCAGATAGAGGATTGCCCCTCAAGTTTCATTTCGCGTCTGCGGAAGGCCAGAAAACCCGTCCATAATATCTCCATACACCATCCGCAGATTCCACATTTTAAAAATTTATTTTTCATACAGTGAGTATGTGTAGTTAAAAGAAAAATATTCAAATAGAGATTAAAGATTCCAGATTTCCAGAATCTCTCATGGAACTACTTGAAAAATGGGATATAGTATACTATAATAATTTTTTATGAACTAATAAGAAAATCCTGTTTTAACCTCCCAAGCAAGTCCCCCGCTTCTAAGCGAAGCGAAAGCGGTGGGTGGGACATGCTTGTTTCAGTAAGAGTTCAAGCTCTTACTGAAATGGCAGCAAAGCTGCCAGGAGGTTACGAGTAAGTAGCGAAGCGGAGCACCCTTCGGGTATCCCTCTATGCCATACGGCAAGAAAGAGGAAATACGAGTATCCGCTTTGACTTGGATTGGAGCGTTATGAACTACGTAGAATCAAGAGTATATTTAGACAATGCTGCGGTGTATGGAAGTGTACCTGGTCTGGAAAATATGAGAGAGCTTCTGAATCGTCTGGGAAATCCGCAAAATGATTTGAAATTTATTCATATAGCGGGGACCAATGGAAAAGGCTCCGTACTTGCATTTCTGTCCGGCATCTTAAAGGAAGCCGGATATCGGGTGGGACGCTATATTTCACCTACATTGTTTTCTTATAGGGAACGTATACAGGTAAATGAACAGTATTTAGAAAAAGAAGCGCTGGCAAGATTGATGACCAGGATCGCCTCCGGCATAAAGGATATGACGGCAGAAGGAAAAACACATCCAACTGTATTTGAGATAGAAACTGCACTTGGTTTTCTGTATTTTCAGGAGAGAAAATGTGATCTGGTTATACTGGAAACCGGTCTCGGAGGACTGAAAGATGCAACCAATGTGGTAGAAACAACGATTATGGAGATAATAACTTCTATAAGTTTGGATCATATGGAATTTTTAGGTTCTACATTGGAGGAAATAACGAGAAATAAGGCCGGGATCATCAAACCGGATACATTGGTCATTTCTGCAAACCAGAAACCGGAGGTCATGAAAGTATTAGAAGAGATTTGCCGGCAGAAGAGAAATCAATTGCGAATTGCAGACAAGAATCAGGCACACCAGGTAGTATATGGATATGAAAAACAGCATTTCAGTTATGGAGGATATGAAAATCTTAATATTTCCCTGGCAGGTTCTTATCAGATAATAAATGCTGTTTTGGCGGTAGAGGCAGTGAAAGAGCTGAAAAATCTGGGTTATACCGTGGATGAGATGCAGTTACGCAGGGGTCTGGAAAAAACAAGGTGGAATGGGCGTTTCACCGTACTGTTAAAAGATCCGGTATTTATAATAGATGGAGCCCATAACCGGGATGCGGCAAAGGTTCTGCGGCAATCCCTGGAATTGTACTTTACAGGCCGAAACATATTTTATATCATGGGTTTCTTTAAGGATAAGGAATACGAGGAAATTGTAAAAATAACAGCGCCGTTGGCTATTCATATTATGACCATTCAGACACCGGGAAATAAGCGGGCACTACCCAAAAAAGAATTGGCGGATACGGTTCGAAAATATAATAACCGGGTAGAGATGGCTGAAAGTATATCCCAGGCAGTACAAAAAAGCCTTCGGATGGCAAAACAAAAAGACGTGATCATCGCATTTGGTTCCTTATCTTTTTTAGGTGAGATTACTAGAATAGTAAATACAGTAAGGAGAAAGCTTTTATGATAGACCAGGAAAAAGTCAAAGAGGGTGTCAGGCTGATTTTGGAAGGAATTGGTGAGGATATTCACAGAGAAGGATTGATAGAGACACCGGAGCGCATTGCAAAAATGTATATGGAAATCTTTAGCGGAATGGAAGAGGATGCAGCCTTACATTTAGACAAAGTCTTTCACGTAAAAAATAATGAAATTGTGATAGAAAAAGATATTGTATTTTATTCTGTCTGCGAGCATCATATACTTCCGTTTTACGGAAAGGCGCATATTGCGTATGTTCCGGATGGCAGAGTAGCAGGACTCAGTAAGATTGCAAGAACCGTAGAAGTGTATGCAAAGAGACTTCAACTGCAGGAGCAGATGACTGCCCAGATTGCGGATGCGTTTATGGAGCATTTGAAGCCTCAGGGAGTTATGGTTATGATAGAAGCCGAACATATGTGTATGACTATGCGGGGAATCAAGAAACCGGGAGCAAAAACAGTGACTATGACAACCAGAGGTATTTTTAAGGACAACTCCGATTTGCAGAATACCTTTTATCAGATGGTAAAGTAGTGGAATTTATGGATAGAATAAATCAGATTTTAGAGCATCATACTTATCGGAAGTGTCTGCAGCAGATTCGTCGGTTGGAGGCAGGACGTATTTTTTGCGGCCATGACATGGCACATTTGTTGGATGTGGCACGCCTGGCCTATATTTTTAATCTGGAAGAGGGTCTTGGGATAGCGAAAGAGCAGGTATATGCTGCGGCTCTTCTACATGACATTGGCCGTCATATTCAGTATCTGAAGGGAATTCCACATCAGGAGGCAGGCATTTTGCCGGCAAAAGAGATACTTGCAGATTGTGGATTTTCAAAGGAAGAAGAAAAAGAGGTACTGGAAGCGATTCTGTCACACCGAAATTCATCAGTGGCACAGGGAAAGAACCTTGCAGGCATTCTTTACCTTGCAGATAAAAAATCAAGAAGCTGCTTTTCCTGTAAGGCAGAACCCGGATGTGACCGGAGCAGGGATAAGAAGATTATGAAATTAGAATATTAATGCGCTGCTGTCACACTGGCAGTGTAATATTATACGGGCAAAGGTTTATGTCAAAATTATGATGTATAATAAGATCTGGAGGTTAATATGAACATTGGAAAACGTATATTTGATACAGAAAATCATACTTATATCATGGGAATTTTAAATGTAACACCGGATTCTTTTTCAGATGGAGGTAAGTGGAACTTGCAGGATGCTGCAAGGCAGCACGTAGAAGAGATGATAGAGCAGGGTGCGGATATCATCGATGTTGGAGGAGAATCCACAAGACCCGGGTATACATTGCTATCAGATGAAGAAGAAATTTCAAGGGTAGTTCCTGTTATTGAAATGATAAAACGATATTTTGATGTGCCGGTATCCGTCGATACATATAAAAGCCGGGTGGCTCAGGCGGCAATAGAGGCAGGAGCAGATCTTATTAATGATATATGGGGACTGAAATACGATGAACGAATGGCAGAGGTAATTGCGAAAAGCCGGAAAATCTGCTGTCTTATGCATAATCGGAAAGAAGCGGAATATCAGTCGTTTATGCCGGAGATGCTGCGCGATATACAGCAGACGTTGGCTATTGCTGAACAGGCAGGCATATCAAAAGAAAACATCATACTGGATCCAGGTGTGGGATTTGGAAAAACTTATCAGCATAATCTGGAGGTCATCAACCGTCTGGAGCAGTTGAAGGAACTGGGATATCCTGTTTTACTGGCAGCTTCACGCAAGTCGGTAATTGGAAAGACACTGGATCTGCCCACATCAGAACGGGTAGAAGGGACTTTGGCTACGACGGTGATCGGTGTGATGAAAGGGGCTGCCTTTGTACGGGTTCACGATGTCAAAGAAAATGCCAGAGTCATCAAAATGACGGAGGCAATTCTGGGAAGGTGATGGCATAGTACACTGGTTACGAGAGAGAAGGATAATAAACAAATATGGATAAGATAAAGATAAAAAATTTAGAGGTATTTTGCAACCATGGTATGTTTCCGGAAGAAAATACACTGGGGCAGAAATTTCAGGTATCTGCGGAACTATTGACGGATACCAGAGCGGCAGGTTTGTCTGATGAACTGACTAAATCCATTCATTACGGAGAAGTAAGCCATCTTATTAAGAGATTTATGCAGGAGAATACATTTAAATTGATTGAAACCGTAGCGGAAAAGCTGGCTGTAGAACTGTTGACGAAAGTTGAGCATCTGGAAGGCATCCTGTTGGAAATCAAAAAACCATGGGCACCGGTGGGACTGTCTCTGGAGACTGTTTCCGTAGAAATCATGAGGAGCTGGCATACGGCTTATTTAGCTCTGGGGTCGAATATAGGTGATAAAGAGGCATATTTACAAAGAGCAGTGAAAGTTCTGGGTGAGCTGGCCGGCTGTCAGGTTGTGAACGTATCTGATTTTTTTATAACAAAGCCATATGGTGTAGCAGACCAGGATGATTTTTTGAATGGTGCGCTGCAGCTGCGGACCTTATATACACCGGAAGAATTGCTGGAAAGATTACATGAGATTGAAGCAATGGCAGGTCGGGAGCGGGTGCAGCATTGGGGGCCGCGTACTTTAGATCTGGATATTTTATTATATGACGATTTGATTATGGATACCGGTAAGCTTCATATACCGCATATTGATATGCAAAACAGGGCTTTTGTATTGGAACCGCTTTCACAGATTGCACCATATAAGCGGCATCCGATTTTAAATAAGACAATAGAACAGCTCAAAGGAGAATTACATGGAAGAACTGAAGAAATTTCGGGATGCAATTGATGAAATAGATCAATCGATTGTAGAGTTATTTGAAAGACGCATGGCAATCAGTGAACAGGTTGCTGATTATAAGATCAGTACCGGGAAGAAGGTCTTTGACAGGGAACGGGAAGTAGCGAAAATCAATGCCGTTATGGATATGACCCATAATGACTTTAACCGTCATGGTGTGGAGGAATTATTTCAGCAGATTATGGCAATGAGCCGAAAACTTCAGTATCAGCTTCTGGGGAAAAATGGAGTAGTGGGAAGACTTCCATTTATCGCTGTGGATGAAATCCGGCGTGAAAACGTACGTGTGGTATATCAGGGAGTAGAAGGAGCCTACAGTCAGGCTGCCATGAAACAGTATTTCCGTGATAATATTACATCTTTCCATGTGGAACAATGGAGAGATGCCATGGAGGCAATTGCCGAGGGATCGGCAGATTATGCGGTGCTGCCCATTGAAAATTCCACTGCCGGAGTTGTCAGTGACATGTATGATCTGCTGGTGGAGTTTGAAAACTATATTGTAGGTGAGCAGATCATCCGCTGTGAACACAAACTGCTGGGACTTCCCGGGACAAAGCTTGCGGATATCAAAAGTGTTTATTCTCATCCCCAGGGACTGATGCAGTGTAAATATTTTCTCAACAGCCATCGTGACTGGAAACAAATCCCCTTGGAAAATACTGCAGTAGCAGCGAAGAAGGTAGCACAGGAAGCAGATCCGTCACAGGCGGCCATTGCAAGTGAATTCGCAGGAGAATGCTTTGGATTGGAAGTATTAACGGATCAGCCGATTTACAGAAATGAAGCAAATTCTACCAGATTTATTATAGTGAGCAATCAGCGTATCTTCCGTCAGGATGCGGGAAAGATCAGCATTTATTTTGAATTGCCCCATATCAGTGGTTCTTTGTACAATATGTTATCCCATTTTATATATAACAATCTAAGCATGAGTAATATTGAATCAAGACCGATTCCGGGACGAAATTGGGAATACCGGTTTTTTATTGATTTCGAAGGCAATCTGAGTGACGGAGGGGTGAAAAATGCTTTGCGTGGTATTCGGGAAGAAGCAATTAATATGAAAATATTGGGGAATTATTAGAAAGGCAGCCAAATGTCGAGGATAAAAGAACTAATTGTTTACAAAGATTTGGAACATGGTCATATTTTAGAAAATATGGCCTGGATTATGGACCATTATGAGGATGAGTGTCATGGCCTGGCGGACATGATATCACTCTTTTATAAATGTATACAGGATCTGGTGGAATTAGCCGGTAATTATGGATTTGAAAAAAATCTATGGCACAATTACCTGGCGTATTTACTGGTGAATAATGAAAATGCATTCAGCACTGCCTGTGAAATTGTGGGACAGGTGGATGGAACAATTAATGAACTTGCAAAACATGATTTTGAAATATGGAAAGAATTCTTTGAATTTGATTTTACAAAAATTGAGCAGCGTCTTGGAATTTCCTGTATGCAGTTGATTACAGATTATCATGGGGTGAATGAACAAAGTAAGATGTTCAACAAGAGGATTCGAGACCGCATCTGTACCTTGAGTGTTCAGTTGGGAGTGGCCGGACATGTGGATGAATTTATGGATGATATGGTTCGCTTCTATCAGGAATTTGGGGTAGGAAAGCTGGGGCTGCATAAGGCATTTCGCATATCCCATGATGAAGCCGGGGTACATGTTGTACCCATTACCAACATCGCTCATGTACATTTGGATGATTTAGTCGGATATGAGATCGCAAAGAAGAAACTGATCGATAATACGGAGGCCTTTGTGCAGGGGCGAAAGGCGAACAACTGTCTGCTTTTTGGAGATGCCGGAACCGGAAAATCTTCCAGTATAAAAGGGATTCTGAATCAATATTATGATAAAGGATTACGGATGATTGAAATCTATAAGCATCAGTTTCAGGATCTGAATGAAGTGATCGGGCAGATCAAAAACCGCAATTACCGTTTTATTATTTACATGGATGATTTATCCTTTGAGGATTTTGAGATCGAGTATAAATACTTAAAGGCAGTAATTGAGGGTGGTTTGGAAAAGAAACCGGATAATATCCTGATTTATGCCACATCCAACCGCCGCCATCTTGTGCGGGAACAGTTTGGTGACAAGGAAGGACGCAGAGAAGATCTGCATTCCTCTGATACCGTACAGGAAAAATTATCGCTGGCATACCGCTTTGGCGTCAAAATTTTTTTCTGTGCGCCGGATAAGAAGGAATTCCAAAATATAGTCAGAGTGTTGGCGGATAGACATGGAGTGAATATGCGGTCGGAAGAATTGCTGATGGAGGCAAATAAATGGGAGTTATATCACGGTGGTCTGTCAGGAAGGACCGCACAGCAGTTTATTGATTATCTGCTGGGGAAAATAGCCAGATAGCAAAAGAAGTGGAAGGTGAGAGAATGCAGATTCATACATTTGCAGCAATTGACATTGGCTCTTATGAATTGGAAATGAAGATATTTGAACTCTCTGCCCGAAAAGGCATGAGGGAAATCGATTGTATACGCTATCGTCTGGAGATGGGGAAGGATACTTATTCTATCGGGAAAATCAGTACGGAGAAAGTGGAGGATCTATGTGAAATTCTGCAGTCTTTCGTAACGATTATGATAGGCTATCAGGTATCAAAATACCGTGCATATGCAACAAGTGCCATTCGTGAATCCAGGAACCGGGTGATGTTACTGGATTATATAGAAAAGAAAACAGGACTGAAGATTGAAGTACTGGAAAATTCAGAGCAGCGTTTTTTGGACTATAAATCGATCGCATCCAAGGAAAATGAATTTAATAAAATTATTCAAAAAGGTACTGCGATCATAGACGTAGGGGGAGGCAGTGTACAGATATCACTGTTTGATAAAGACCGGCTGGTAACGACTCAGAATATACGTATCGGTAATCTCAGGTTACGTGAAAAAATATCCAATTTAGAGCGCGAAACCCCGCATTATGAACCACTGGTGGAGGAACTGGTAAATCATGAGTTAAACAATTTCAAAAAAATATATATGCGGGAATGCGAAGTGAAAAACCTGATTGTGGTAGGAGACCACATTGGGGAACTGACAAAATGTTCTTCCTTTTCTGCGAAAGAATTTTTGGAACTGTATCAGGAAGTGATTTCCTATTCTATAGATGATATTGCACAGCGCTATGAGATGCCGGCAGAAAGCGTATCCCTGCTGATGCCTTCATTGATTATCTACAAGCGTTTTTTGGAAGGAATCGGTGCGGAAACCATATGGATGCCCGGGTTAAATCTCTGTGATGGAATTGCCTACGAATATGCACAGCAAAACAAGATTATTAAATCAGGCCATGATTTTGACGAAGATATAATAGCGGCAGCGCGCAATATGGCAAAACGATATATGTGCAGCAAAAGCCATATTAAGATATTAGAGGAACTGGCGCTTAAGATATTTGATAAAACGAAGAAACTGCATGGCTTAAGTAAACGGGAACGCCTGCTGCTTCAGATTGCAGTAATTTTACATGAATGCGGAGACTATATCAGTCTTTCTAATGCAGCCGAATGTTCTTACCGTATTATTATGGCGACGGAAATTATAGGACTTTCCAAAATAGAACAGGAAATCATTGCAAATGTGGTGAGATATAATGCTCTGGAGTTTGAATACCTGGGTAAAAGCAATGATTATCTGTTAATTGCAAAACTGACGGCGATCCTGCGTATTGCCAATGCAATGGACCACAGCCATAAACAAAAGTTTAAAGATGTTCGAATCATCTTAAAGGAGAATGTATTGCAGATAACCGTTGTAACACCGGAGGATATTTCTCTGGAAAAAGGACTGTTCCCGGAGAAAGCAGCGTTTTTTGAAGAAGTATTTCATATTCTGCCGGTCATAAAGCAGAAAAAAATATTGTAGAGGAGGGCATGTGATGGAACTTTTAGATTATAATAATCCGGAATATTATAGAAACAGAGAATCCAGCTGGCTCAGTTTTAACGACCGTGTATTGAGCGAGGCACGTGATAAGACTCTTCCGTTGTTTGAAAGGCTGAAATTTTTAAGTATTACCGCATCGAACCTGGATGAATTTTTTATGATCCGCGTTGCATCTTTAAAGGAAATGGTGTATGCCAAATATACGAAACCAGATATGGCAGGGATGACCGCTTCTGAACAGTTGGAGATGATTCTGGCAGAAACACATGAACTGGTAAATCTTCAGTATTCTACTTATAACCGTTCCTTACTTCCGGCCCTCAAACAACAGGGAATGGAAGTGGTAACACAGCACGAAGATCTTACAAAGGATCAGAAAGCATATGTAGACCTCTATTTTCAGGAAAATATATACCCTGTGCTGACACCAATGGCTATGGATTCTTCCAGACCATTTCCATTGATTCGAAATAAATCTTTGAATATCGGTGCGCTGATTTCCAAAAGAGATAAGGGCGGCGAGCCGGAATTTGCAACCGTACAGGTTCCGTCCGTATTGTCTCGTATCATCAAACTGCCGGATGGAAAAAAAGGCAGGCAGTGCGTTATTTTATTAGAAGAAGTCATTGAGCGCAATATTGGCCATTTGTTTTTGAATTACGATGTAGTCTGTGCCCATCCATACCGAATTATGCGAAATGCGGATTTGACGATTGATGAGGATGAGGCAGCTGATTTGCTGAAAGAGATACAAAAGCAGTTGAAAAAGCGACAATGGGGTGAAGTAATTCGTCTGGAAGTGGAAGAAAAGATCAATAAACAGCTGTTAAAAATTCTAAAAAAAGAATTTAACATTAAAGAACCCGATATATTCAGCATTAATGGTCCACTGGATCTGACCTTTTTGATGAAAATGTATAGTATGAAGGGGTATGAAGAACACAAATATGCACCATACCAGCCGCAGCCGGTACCGGCACTGCTGCATGAAGATGATATTTTTTCCAGGATCCGTAAAGGAGATATTTTGCTGCACCACCCATTTATGACCTTTGATCCGGTGGTGGATTTTGTGAGAGTGGCATCCAAAGATCCCGATGTGCTTGCCATAAAGCAGACGCTGTATCGTGTAAGCGGAAACTCTCCAATTATAGCAGCATTGGCACAGGCTGCGGAGAATGGTAAGCAGGTTTCTGTTCTTGTGGAATTGAAAGCGCGTTTTGATGAAGAAAACAATATTATCTGGGCAAAAAAGCTGGAACAATCAGGCTGTCATGTCATCTATGGCTTAATGGGGCTGAAAACTCACAGTAAAATCACTCTGGTCGTCCGCAGAGAAGATGAAGGGATTCGCCGCTATGTTCATTTGGGAACCGGAAATTATAACGATTCCACAGCAAAATTATATACGGATTGCGGGATTCTTACTTGTTCGGAAGCAATCGGAGAAGATGCGACTGCGGTTTTTAATATGCTGTCCGGTTATTCGGAGCCCAAAAGCTGGAACAAGCTGGTGATGGCACCTTTATGGCTAAGAAAATGTTTTATCAAATGCATTGAGCGGGAAACCCAGAATGCCATAGACGGCAAACCGGCACATATCATTGCAAAAATGAATTCCCTCTGCGATAAGGATATCATTTCAGCGTTATATGCAGCATCTTCCGTTGGTGTGAAGATTGAATTGATTGTCCGGGGTATCTGTTGTTTGAAGGTAGGGATTCCAAATGTAAGTGAAAATATTACGGTACGTTCTATCGTCGGGAATTTTCTGGAACACAGCCGTATCTTTTATTTCTATAATGACGGACAGGAGGATATCTATATGGGAAGCGCAGACTGGATGCCAAGAAATCTGGATAAGCGGGTGGAAATTCTCTTTCCGGTAGAGGACGAAGGGTTAAAGAAAGAAGTGAAGCATATACTGGATATACAGTTGGAAGATAATGTAAAAGCCCATGTACTGCAGCCGGACGGTACCTATGAAAAGATTGATAAGCGGGGAAAAGTGCTTGTGAATTCCCAGGAGTATTTCTGTGAAGAGGCCACGGAACGGGCAGAAAAGGCAGCGATTCCCCAGGATCCGGAACATGACAGGGTATTTATACCGGCGGAGCCTTTGTGATTATCGTGTATTTTGCCGAAATTTGGGCTATAATGTACACGAAAGATGAGTAATAATAGAGCAGTGTTATCAAAGTGTTTCTGAAAAGGTGAGATAGATGAAGATTAGTGTATTATTAATAGAAGATGAAGACGACTGGATAAAGATTATCACCGGGTGGCTGGGAACATGTGATCGGATAAACCTCATGGGCTGCGAAAAAGAGGAGAGCAGGGCGCTTTCGATTCTTCAGAAGCAAAGAGTAGATATTGTACTTCTGGATTTGTGTTTACGAGATGGAATGGAAGGAATCGAATTAGCAGAGAAGATCAATAAGGTATCTGATGCAAAGATCATTATACTTACTTCCATTCAGCTGGTTCAAAATGAACTATTTTCAGGCGGTATCTCAGGGTACTTATATAAGAATCAATTGGATATTTTATGCAGCACCATTGAGGATGTTTTCGATGGGAACTATCCTTATGAGCAATTCTTCAGGGAGTATAAAAAATACAGGGTAATGTTGGAGCTTTCCACATTGACTCATGCCGAAAAGGATGTTTTGAAGCACTTATTGGAAGGGAATATGATATCACAGATTGGTACGCTATGTCATGTATCGGAAAACACAATCAAAAATCAAATAAGCAGTATCTACCGTAAGCTGGATATCCATGAACGGGGCAGGCAGCGGCGGGAGAAACTTATAGAACGGTATTCGGAAGCATTAAAATATCTGTAAGAGGAAAGAAAGTAAGCATTCTCTCACTTTGCATAAGGGGTGGGTCGGGAATGCTTATTTTAGTGGGATTGAAAGGGACTATAAAATATAGTACTTTTTATTTGGGGAAAAGTGTTATACTTAGTAAAAACAGGGAGAATACAGGTTATGGTTTTCAGTTCGATGGTTTTTATATGTGTTTTTTTACCTATAGTATTTATACTCTACTGCGTAATTCCATCTTTAAAGTTGAAGAATCTTCTGCTTGTTCTGGCAAGTCTGATATTTTATGCATATGGTGAACCGGTCTATATCATTCTAATGCTCTTTTCATCATTTATAAATTACATATTTGGACTTTTTGTAGGAAAAGAAAATAAATCGGCAAAAGTATTTATGATACTGGCAGTGGCAGTCAATATCGGATTATTGGCAGTATTTAAATATGCCGGCTTTTTTATGGAAAACTTAAACCATATCACAGGTCTGACGCTGCCGGTTCCTCAGATTGAACTGCCCATAGGAATCTCATTCTTTACGTTTCAAGCGCTTTCCTATGTGATAGATGTATATCGAAAACAGGCTGGGAAACAGAGAAATTTCGGAAATATATTGTTGTACATATCATTTTTCCCCCAATTAATTGCGGGCCCGATTGTAAAATACCATGATATTGATAAGGAAATCAACAGCCGCTGTCAGACCCCGGAAGGGGTTGCAAAAGGAATCCGCCGTTTTATTATTGGGTTGTGTAAGAAAGTAATCATTGCAAATACCATGGGAATCACTGCGGATTATGTCTTTGGTCTTGAGTTATCCAGTGTGAATATTGCCAGTGCCTGGATTGGCGCAATCGCCTATGCGCTTCAGATATATTATGATTTCAGCGGATATAGTGATATGGCAATCGGACTGGGAGAAATGTTTGGGTTTCATTTTAAAGAAAATTTTCTGCATCCATATAGTGCGGAAAGTATCAAGAAATTTTGGAGAAAATGGCATATATCATTATCTACCTGGTTTAAAGAATATTTATATATACCACTTGGTGGAAACCGGAAAGGCAAAGTTCGGACAGGCGTGAATAAAATCATAGTATTTTTTTGTACAGGCCTTTGGCATGGTGCAAGCTGGAATTTTGTATTGTGGGGATTGATTCATGGACTCTTTTCCATGCTGGAGGAGACCAGATTTTTTCCTTTGCAAAAAGTGAAGACACGCTGGGTTCATCATTTTTATACATTGGTGATTGTTATAGTAACATTCGTTTTATTCCGGTCAGAAACGCTGCAGCAGGGAGTTGCTCTAATCGGCAGAATGTTCACCGGATTCCAGTTTACAGCGGTTACCATTAGTGCTATGTGGGAACCATTGACGCCGAAGTTTTTGTTTCTCATAGTGACAGCAGTTCTCTTTGCCATGCCGCTTCTTGATATACTGAAACAATATCTGCAAAACCATAAAAAAGCGGCAGCTTTAGCAGAAGTAATATCTTATCCCGGAACCTTAATTTTGTTGCTCATATGCATACTGGATCTATCTTCTGCAACATTTAATCCGTTCATATATTTTAGATTCTAAGGAGGGGAAATGGGAAAAAAGTCAATAAAAATGTATATAGCGTATGGTGTGATATTTTTTGTGATCTGCATTTTTCCATTTGCGGGAATGCTGTTTTATCAGGAACAGCCAGATAAGGAAAAAAAAATTTTAGCAGTATTTCCTCAGCTTAGCAATGAAGAAAAGCTGAATATTAACTATGCGGCCGAACTGGGTGATTATTTTCTGGATCATTTTGCATTTCGTACGGAGATGGTTACCGTTAATGCAGCCCTGCAGAGGACGGTATTTGGAATATCTACAGAGGATACAGTGATTGCAGGAAGTGACGGCTGGCTGTATTATAAAGATTCTCTGGATGATTATCTGGGAAGAAATGTAATGAGTGAAGAGAGACTGAACCACACCGTGCGCACGATTGGGTTAATACAGGAATATGTAGAAGCATATGACAAGCAATTTGTATTTACCATAGCGCCGAATAAGTGCAGTCTATATCCGGAGTATATGCCTTATTATTATAAGAAAATTAGTGAAGATAATAATTTAACGCTCATTACTGAAAAATTAAATGAGAAGAATATCCCATATGTAGATTTACAAGAGGCATTTACAAATGATGAAGAAATACTTTATCACCGCCTTGATTCTCACTGGAATAATAAAGGGGCGGTCAAGGTCTTAAATCTTCTGCTGGACCAACTTGGAAAAGAACATGATACGTATGAGGAAGTTTCCTCTCAATTCGAAAATGTCTTTGAAGGTGACTTGTATGGAATGCTGTATCCGGCAGGAAATGAAAAAGATGATAATGTGATCTACGATAAAGAGTTTACTTATAAATATACAGCGTCAATCAATACTACCAATGATATCAAAATTCAGACCGTGAATACCACAAAGCAGGGAAAGGTGGTAATGTTTCGGGATTCATTTGGAGACTCCCTGCTGCCTTTTGCAGCGGAGGAATATGGTGAGGGATTCTTTACAAGAGAAGTTCCTTATCCGGTAAAAGCAATTAATGAATATGACGCAGATACGCTTATATTTGAAGTGGTGGAACGTCACTTGGGGTTGTTGACGCAAAGCATACCTCTTATGGGAGCCCTGGAAAAGGACATTGAGATTGAAGCAAGTTCCGTGGATGATGGTTGTCAGACCATGACGCTGGAAGATGATGAGGAATTTGTAAAAGTCTATGGAACTTTGGACCCATATTATGTAGACGGAGAAATGCCTGTTTATGTCAGACTGGTTTCCGGTGAAACAGTTCATACCTATGAGGCCTTTCCGATTGCAGAGGGAAGTGAGGAAGAGGACATATTGTTTGATTACGGATATGGACTTTATATTGATAAAGAAGATTTGGAAAATGGCAGTTATGAAATTGAAGTATTAACTCAGGCAGAAAATGAGTGGTATACTTCTGAATTTCTAAAAATATATGAATATTGAAAAAGAAAGGATTAAGAAAATGAGTAAAATGAAATGGTTATTCTTGGTATTGGGAGTTGTATGTATGATAGGGGCATGTGGTACCCGAGCGACTGAGGCGACGGAAAAAGCTGTGGAAACAGAGACTGCTGAGGAGAGCACGGAACAAACTGAAAATGAATCCGAAGAGTTAGCAAAGAATGAGTCCGAAGCTAAGAAAAAAGCAGAAGAAAAAGCAAAGAAAGCATCTGTGGAAACGACGGAGAAAGAGACGGAAAAAGAAACAAAGGCAGAAACAAAAGCGTCAGAGGAGGCTGTGCAGGTAGAAACTACAGCCAATGAGGCTCAGTTACAGGCACAGGCACAAAAAGAAGCAGAAGCCCAGGCTCAGAAAGAATCTGAAGCAAAGGCTAAGAAAGAGTCGGAGGCAAAAGCGAAAAAAGAGTCTGAAGCAAAAGCCAAGAAAGAATCAGAAGCAAAAGCTAAGAAAGAATCGGAGAAAGCAGCTGCACAGGCAGAAAAAGAACAAAAGCAGGCAAAAAAGGCAACCGCAAAAAGCTATATAGGAAAAACTCTGGATGCATTAATTGGGGCCATCGGATCGCCCAGCTCACAGACTACGGCACCCAGCTGTAATGGAGATGGAGAAGATGGCATCTACGGATATGATGGATTTACCGTTTATACATATGAAAAAGATGGAGTTCGTACGATTACGGCAGTAGAGTAGAAAAAGTAAAATAGAGAGGAGAGGTATTTTGTTGAAAAAAAGGAGAAGTTTGTTTCTGTTATTATTAACACTATGTCTTACCCTGCTTTGCTCTTTCACTGCATTTGCGGCTGAGGGAAACAAAAGCGGATTAAAAAAAGAAAATGGAAAAATCTATTATTACAACAAGGGAAAGAAAATAAAGAATAAATGGAAAACAGTCAAAGGAAAGCAATATTATTTCAGCAAAACGGGTGCCGCCTGCAAAGGTTTTAAGAAAATCGGTAAAGATTATTATTATTTTAACAGCAAATGCAGGCGTACCAATAAAAAGTTGGTGAAGGTGAAGGGGAAATATTACTATTTTCTGGCTAATGGAAAAGCAGTTACCGGGATTGCCATGGTAAATAAAAAATTGTGGTTATTTAATAATAAAGGTGTACGTCAAAGTGAAAGTGCAGTGAAAGAAATAAGGGCTGCCACAAAGCTGGAGGGTGATTTTGATGTGCTGGAACAGCTGATTGGGACGGCAAAGAAAATTTCAAAGGGAACAAGCTGTTATTATGGACCGGGATACGATGGCATTTATGAATATGTTAATTTTACCGTTTATACCTATGAAGAAAATGGTCAGAGAATTATAAAAGGAATAGATTAATGGGAGGAATTGAAAATGAAAAAAATTAAACTTATAGTGTTGACGCTGGTATTGGTAATAGCTGTGCAGGCATCAATTCCGGTAGTGCAGACTGCTCATGCCGCAACCGGTACAACACAGACGACAAAGAAGAAAAATGGATTAAAAAAGGAAAAAGGCAAGTACTGCTTCTATGAAAATGGAAAGAAGGTAAAGAAAAGCTTTAGAACGGTTAAAGGAAAAAAATACTACTTTCAGAAAAATGGAGCGGCGGCTACAGGGTGGTATAAGATAGGTAATAAAGCATATCATTTTACTTCAAAAGGCGTTATGGAAAAGAATAAAACGGTAGATGAAATCAAATTGAACAAAAAGGGGTGCGTATCTGCTTTGAATGAAAGAGTAAAGCTAAAATTTCAAACGATCAGCATAGTAAAAAAAATCACCAAAACTTCCATGTCAAAAGAGCAGAAGTTAAAAGCTTGTTATTCCTATATTTTAAAATGCACTTATCTGATGCGGATATTTCCAATTACCGGTAAGAATTGGGAGGTTATATATGCGGCAGATATGCTTACCAATAAAAAAGGAAACTGCTATAGTTATGCCGCTGCATTTGCCATGCTTGCAAAAGAATGTGGTTACAAGGCAGAGATTATAAAAGGAAATATGCAAAAGGAAGGACAGTCCGTCCGTCCCCATGCCTGGGTAGAGATAAATGGACGGGTTTATGATCCTCAGTCACAAGTCAGTATGAATGCAGACTTTTATAATAAGGCCTATTCTGAGATAAGTGAAATTCAGTATATGCCAAATTAGTATTTGACAGGAGAGAGAAATGAAGAAATTCAAGATATTACTAATCAGTATGTTTGTGCTGCTTTTATTACAGGCACCTGCAGTCGTACGGGCAGCAGAACAGAAAAACGAAACAGAAAGTACAACTACTGTGGTGAACAAAGTGGTAAATAAAGGTCTGACTAAAAAAAATGGTGACTATTATTACTATAAAAACGGAAAGAAATTGACATCAGTCTGGAAAACCATCAATGGAAATAGATATTATTTCAAGAAGAATGGTAAGGCAGCTACTGGGGTTACAAAGATTAATAAAAAAATATATTTATTTAATTTAAAAGGGCATTTGATGAAGCGAAAAGCACCGGTGATAGTCACAGTGAGCGGGAAGAATTATTGTGTATCGGCCTCAGGAACTGTTTATACAGGCTGGCAGATCATTGGCGGGAAGCTTTATTATTTTTCGAAAAAGACCGCAGTCATGCTCAAAAATAGAGTGGTAGATAATATTCCTTTGACGAAAAAGGGACATGCGAAAACAACTGCGACGCAGACAAAGCTCAAAAAGAAAACCATGCAGCTGGTGAAGAGCATTACAAACAGCAGCATGAGCCGATCGCAGAAATTAAGTGCATGCTATCAATATATGGCAAGCAGAAGCCGGTTCAGTTACCGAACCTGGCGTGCATATCAATATTATGAAAACTGGGAAATGGATTATGCATATGAAATACTGACCAAGTATGCAGGAAATTGTTACAATTTTGCGGCGGGATTTGCATATTTGGCTAAAGAAGTGGGATATGAAGTCTATGTGATACGCGGACGTATACCGGGCAGCAGAGATGGTGCAGGTGATGGGCTTACACGTCACAGTTGGGTGATGATTCAAGGGTTGCATTATGATCCGGAAGGCGCTTTTGCGGGATTTGTGGATGCTTACGGGGTATCTGCGTATCCAATGAGACATCAGATTACGGCAAGTCATAAAATTTAGTGATGTCAATAAGAAAGTGGACACGAAAAGACAGGTGATTATGAATTTGATGATAGTGTACGGGAAAATAGCTATGTCTATGATGGAACGGAAAAGAAACCTTTAGTAACAGTAAAGTACCAAGGCAGGATATTATTGAAAATAAAATAGCTTAAAACATATCAGAAAGAGTAGTCAAAAGCGACTACTCTTTTATAACAGAAATTTCTCAATGATTTCAGCCACCCCATCATGATTGTTGTCATGTCTGGTAACATAATCACCATATTTTTGAATATCTGCGGCGGCATTCTTCATTACAACTCCTAAAGCAGCGGTTTTAATCATTGAAATATCATTTTCAGCGTCTCCTGCGGCGATGGTATTGGACATTGGAATATCAAGATGTTGGCTCAGAATCTGAATTGCAGCTCCCTTTGATACACCGGGTGCCACATGTTCCAGATATTGGGGACAGGAAAGGATACGGTCCACGTTACCTTCACTCCAGTCCTTGGTAGCGTTACGGTAATCACTCAATGCCTTGGGATCATCATAGGAGATAACGATTACTTTCACCGGCTCAGAGGGCAGGGACGCAATGACGTCATCTACCATGTTAGATTTAATATTCGTCAAACGCTCATACTGGCGCAGGGCGGGTGTGTCCTTTTCGGACAGAATGTAAGTATCATCATAAGTCTGGCAGTGCAGACCGTTTTTATATGCCTCATCAAAGATCTTACGTACATACTTGAAAGAAATTGTCTTTTTAAATATACTTTTATTCTGATATAAATCATAGATTTCACCGCCATTAAAAGCAATGGCATAGCAGCCTTCTTCAGTCAGTCCCAGTTCCTGTGACAGGAGACGGGCACTGACCGTAGGGCGACCGGTAGTAATGACAATCTTATGACCCAGTGACAATGCTTTTTTAATTGCATTAATATTTCCTGTAGATATTTTTTTCTCATCATTCAATAAAGTACCGTCTAAATCTAAAAATAAAATCTTCTTTTGTTCCTCTTTTTTCATATATTTTAATTCCTCCTTTCATTTTCCTCACGCAGCTGCCTGAGAATATCATATGGAATTCTCAAATTTCCTTTGCCTGTCCCCAATTGAATATCCGGCTTATTGCCTCCGTGAAAATCAGACCCGCCGGAGATACTCAGTCTGTAGCTGCGGGCAAGCTGACGTACATAATTTTCATCGGCCTTCGTATGGGAAGAATAAATGCCTTCCAAACCAATGAGCCCGGCCCTTTTCAATTCTTTCAGCAATAGTACCATCTGTTCTTCAGACAGCCCGTAGATCAGGGGATGTGCCAGAATGGGAATACCTCCTGTTTGACGGATAAGACCCACTGCCTGAACGGGATGCACTTTTTCCCTGGGTACATAACAGGGGCAATGGTCACCGATATAGATGGTAAATGCCTCAGCAGCCTCTTTCACATAGCCGTGATCCAGCAGATAACGGGCAAAATTTCCTCTCGTCCATACCGCATCACCGTAAGCATCATGCATTTGTTTCCAGGAAATATCAATCCCTGTGTCAGCCAGTTTCTTTATCATTTTTTTGTTTCTGATTTCTCTGGAATGTTGAAAACGCAAAAGCTGTGATTGGAATTCGGAAGAAGTCCAATCGATATCCAGCCCAAGGATATGGATTTCCATTCCAAGATATTCGGAAGACAATTCGATGCCGGGTATGATTTCAATGCCTGTTTTGCGACCGATCGCCAAAGCTTCGGCAATACCGCCTACGGTATCATGGTCCGTGAGCGCAAAGGCAGATAAGCGGGCTTTTGCTGCCAGTGTTACGAGTTCGGCAGGAGAACAGGTTCCGTCAGAATAGTTTGAATGTACATGTAAGTCAATATATTTCATAAGTTGACCTTTCATTTTAGGAATGTAATTAGAAATTTCATTTCAAGTATAGTATACTCAATTTAGGGAAGATATTCAATAGTTAATGTGTTGGAAGAAGAATCTCACTAATTTTCAAAGGAGCTGTTGGATGAGCGGGCGGTTTATAGTACGGAAGTTCATTTTGATGTAGAAGAATGAGTGGATGAGTGGGTTTCCTGGTGCTGCCTGGCGTAAATATGCACCCCCAATTTTGGCTGGTTTCTCCATGTGCGTTGTTGTCGTCAGTCAGCAAAGGAACCACTCCGCTTCCGTCCTCCGCCTGTAAGCTGATTATATAACGAATAGCCAAAGACAACCTGCCTCATAGCCACATTGAATATCATACTCATTGTCAAGACCAGGTTTCAGCTTTAGATTTGCAATAAACTATGGACATCCATTCTAATTCGTAGTATTCTTTTCATAAGGTGACCTCCTTTTGTATGCGGTAATCCCTGTTACCATTGTTCGTTTCAAACTTTAGTACACAGGTAAATCCACGTTCCTGCAAATGTGAGGTCACTTCATATTATCTAGCCCATGAAAAAATCATCTCAAAATTCGGGGTACATATTTACACCTGGCAGCACTAGTCATGACATCTCTTAGCGCAAGTGCGAAAATTGGGAGTTGTGTGTAAAATTTTTTGATATTTTTATTGGCGGTCATACTGACCGCCAATTTTGGATACTGAAACATAGGAAGCTGTTATTCACCATGATAGCAATAACTGAAATGGCAGCTCATCATCTGGATCAAGGCAAAAATCAAACGTATCGACATCGATACCGGGAACATCTAGCTCGATAATGCAATAAGGGGAAATTATATCGATTTTCACATTCATAATAATCAAATATGTAAAATAAGAAATGGATAAATATGTAAAAATATGGTAATATAAACTTGTATTTGCTTAATTGTTTAATTCAACAGTTAAATTAAGGCAATGAAAATTCAGTAGTCAAATGGAAATAGTGTGTAAGAAGTAGTAGTATGGGTTTGAGTAGAAATAAAGAAGCTAAATAATAGGAGGGCAACAATGAAGAGAAAATTATTATATAAAAGCTTTGCTCTTATTTTAATCTATATATTTATCAGTGGATTTCAAGGTTTGGTTTGCCATGCGGAATCTTCATTACGAGCACCAAACCCCGTAAAAATATATCGACATTCAAATACATCTTTGAAATTAAAATGGAGCAAAGTTAAGAAAGCTGATGGTTATATTATTTACAAATATAATAAAGATACAAAAAAATATAAGAAATATAAAGCAATAAATAATAAAAATACTCAAATATTTATTGATAAAATAGGAAACCACAAAACAGCAAGATATAAAGTAAGTGCGTACAAAAATATAAACGGGAAAAAAGTCAGTGGAAAACAGAGCATTGCGGTAAGTGCAAGGACATATAAACAAGGAGACCAGAAAGTAAATGCAGGACAAGTAAAAGCTAAAATAGTAGGCAGCGGTTTTTTATATGCAAAGTTGGCATACCATGAAACCTTGCAATTAGCAGCAAAAATAAAACCGAGTAAGTTTAGTAAGACAAAAGGTAAAACGGTTTTAAGTGAGAAAGTAAACTGGCATTCTTCGAATTCTAAGATAGCGTCAGTAAATGAAAACGGATTGGTAACAGCAAAAGCTGGAACCGGAACGTGCTATATTTACAACAGAGCTCATAATGGTAGAAAGTCGAATGTAATTAAAATAATTGTCGAAAATTACGCAAAGCCCAAGAGAGGTAATCTTGTTTTATGGCAAGCAGAAGACAACCCTCAGAAATTTGGCTCAGTACTGGAAATGTTTAATGGATTCTACAAAGAAGTTACGGATATAGCGGAGTATTTTTCGATAAATAGACCGAATGGAAGTGAAGTATATGAGTGCTGGTTGGAAAAAGGGCAGGTAAAAATGAGTCCGAATTATCATATTTCGGCTAAAATGCAACAGAAAATTTATAATTTTATGAATAAGTTCCCTTATGATTTACATTTATATGCAACTGCCGATTATGTGTCTTTTAATGAGATGTATGGTCTATATGAGGAGCAGAGACAGGCAATATCAAATGTTGTTTATATTCATGATAAGAATAAGAAGAATCCTTATTCCTATAAAGAATTATATGATATATATATTAATTGGCAGTATGGAGCTTTGCAGTGACCTAAAACGATTCGAAAGATTGTTATTGAAAAATGATCCAAATAGGCTTCGTTTATTCTTAGATTTTATGTATATTTGAAGAAGATATCAATGAATATCAAAGAAAATGCTTTTCAACCAGTTGTTATGTGTTTGACTAGATATGGAGAGAAATAAGATGGATAATAAAAGGCATACCAAGAAAATATTATTAGTGTCAGGTATAGCAATTGTGGTCTTATCTGTTTGCTGGTTTCTAATGAATCGATTTTTGATACTTCCAACATATATTTTTGATGAAAATTTTATAGTTGGAGATATAGATTCACCAGATGGAAATGCTTTTCTTGGAATTCGATACTATACGAAACATGTTGATGAATTCCCAACAGAAACAAGTGAGGTTTTGTATCAACATACCCAAATATATTATGGAAAAATTGAATATATACCTAACGAAGAGGGGGAAACAAAGAGCTATGAGCAGTGCAACTATATATATTATGATAAAGGAATCATACCGTATGATCAAATTAGATGGTTAGATGATGAAACCGTTCAAATAGGGGATATAAAATTGAATCCAAGAAAATCTGTATACGATTATAGGATACATTTTTGGCGAAGATGGGGTTAATAAAAATAAAGGATACTATTCACGGCCAACTCGATGGCTGCCAAGACGCCGCTGTGAGCCGGGAGCAATGAGCCAAGCGCAGGAATCATCCATCCGACACGCTGCCAGTCCTCCTGCCGGATATAATGAGTGCTCTTTTACTATATCGCTTGAAAAAACAGCAGCAGAGGGCATGGGAAGTCTCACGCAAACAATTATTGGGCGCTTTTAGCGGCGGCGGAATCCACCATTTATGCAGACCCGGCGCGAAGGCTCTTCCTGAGCGTTGCTGGTCGGAGTTAATGGTTGGTCCGCCAGAGCGTTGCCCAGTTTGCGTGAGACTTCCCATGCCCTCTGCTGCGTACGTCATACAATCTAAAGTCAGCCATGAATAGTAAAACAAAGATAAAACAAAAACAAACAAATATTAAAATAATACTTGCATATTTTCTTCAAATAGGATAAAATATGCAAGTACTGTTTCAAATGGTCCGTTGGTCAAGCGGTTAAGACGCCGCCCTCTCACGGCGGAAACAGGGGTTCGATTCCCCTACGGACTGTTTAAATTATGAAATTTGATTGGAAGGACTTTTACTTTAAAAGATAAAAGTTCTTTTTGCATTCTCCCCCTGTAAGCTTTATAATAAGTTTGTTGGGGGATTTTTAATAATGAGGATAAGGAGCATTTCAAAATGAAAAACAACTTAAAAAGAGCAGTCATAAACGCTATTTTTATAATAATACTGTCAGGGGTAACCCCTGCAATGCTGTGTATGGCGAGGGATATCGATACAAAAACAGAACCGCCGCTGATTTCGGGAGAACTGGAAGGAATCGTTCCGGAGAACGGATATCATATAGAAAATAAGGAAACCGCAAAGCGTAATGCAAAACAATCCCGAGAAGCGGTGACATATGATGAAGGAAACTATCAGGCGGAATTGAAGGAGGGGGTATTGACCGTCACCGGCAGCGGTGCAATTGCTGCCTATAATATTGGTGAGGCACCATGGTACACACAGTCTGACTATATTCAAAGTATTGTGATAAGCAGCGGTATCACCTCTATTGGAAAAACCGCATTTCAAAACTGTAAAGCACTTACCGGTATAACGTTTCCCAATACGCTTACAACCATAGGTGAAGCTGCATTTTATGGCTGTTCTGCACTTTCAGAAGTCGTTCTTCCTGCATCCCTGATAAAATTGGAGAGAGGAGCCTTTGCTGATTGTACCGGTCTTGTTTCGGTGAAGCTGAATAACAATTTGCAAACGATTGAAAGTTACGTGTTTCAAAATACGAAAATGAAATCTCTTGCCATTCCGGCATTAGTTACCTCCCTCGATCCGCTTGCTTTTTATGGGAATGCAGAGTTGGCAGATTTAACAGTGGATTCAGAGAATTCCGTTTATACTGCAGAAAATGGTATTCTATATAGTAAAGCGATGGACAGCCTCTACTACTATGCAAAAGGAGGCACCCAGGAGGTGGTGATCCCAAATACAGTAACATCAATAGGAGCTTCTGCTTTTCAAGATGCGAAAAGACTGACAAGCGTACATATCCCCAATAGTGTAATTTCCATCGGAGATTGGGCTTTTTATGGCTGCAGTGCACTGGTGGAAATAGAAATTCCGGATTCTGTTACCGGCATAGGGAATGGAATCTTAGAGAATTGTACCGCACTTATAAAAGCAGTCGTTGGAAATGGTACAAGTGTAATCTCTTACCGTATGTTTATGGGTTGCTGTGACCTGATTGAAATTATCATTGGAGATAATGTAAAGGAAATTGAAAACCGGGCATTTGTGGAATGTACATCATTGATAAACATTATGATACCAGAGGGTGTGGTTCGTATAAAAACAGCAGCTTTCTACGGCTGTACGGCATTGGAAAATGTAACACTGCCATCCACTTTGGAAGAAATCCGGTATCAGGGGTTTAGTGGCTGCGAATCTTTAACAGCGCTGATTATCCCGGCTTCGGTTACTTTGATCGAGAATACGGCATTTGATAATTGCCTGAATCTAAAACTTGAATTTTTGGGAAATATGGAAAAATTAGAGGATGGTTCCTATAGAATATTGGATAAATTTTTGATAAAAGGCACCCGCTGCTATACCGATGCGTATGAGGTTTTGGCAATTGTGAATGCGGAAAGAGAAAAGGAAGGCTTATCTGCACTTGTGATGGATAAGGATTTACTGGATGCGGCAATGGTAAGAGCGGCGGAAATACAATTGGATTTTTCTCATGACCGTCCGACAGGAGACGACTGCTTTACGGTGTTAGATAAAGCTTGGGCAGAAAATATAGCGGTAGGCAATAGGAGTGCTTCCGGTACGATGAATCAATGGATGAATTCCACCGGTCACAGGGCCAATATTATGACGGCAAGCTTTAAAAGTATCGGCATTGGATGTTTTACACAGGGTTCGGTCAAATACTGGGTACAGCTATTTGGAGTAGAGGAGGCGGAAGGCTCTGGGCAGTTAGCCGATCAAACGGTGACAGAGACGGTGAAAATAAAGCCGGATGCCTATACATTTGATATTACCGGCAGCACAAACGAGGTAAAACAGTATGATACCCTGCCGCTTGAAGTAAAAGTGATCAACCCAGGATGGAGTTATCATTATACAAAGGTAATGCCGGAATCTTTTCAGTGGAGCAGCAGTGATTCTTCTATAGCTACGGTATCTTCGAACGGAATTGTAAAAGGTATGAAAAAAGGAAAGGCTGCAATTACCTGTAAATCAAAGAACACAGGTAAGAATAAGTCATTCAAAAACATTACCGTAATAAGTAATACAATCGAAAAGATTACATTGAGTAAAAAAACAGCAAAAATTGCCATGGGTAAAACGCTTAAGTTAAATACAGATATCATTCCTTCTGCTTTTAAAAATGAAAAAATTAAATGGAAGTCTTCAAATACGAATGTAGCAACTGTAAATGCAAACGGAAAAATAACGGCTAAGAAATATGGAAAAGCAGTGATCACGGTCACAGCCTTGGCGAATTCAAAAATCAAGGCACAGTGTACCGTAACAGTAATTCCAAAGAAAGCAGTGATAAAAGAGTGTAAAGTCAGTAAAAATAAAGTGATATTAACCTGGAGTAAAGTAAATAAAGCTTCCGGGTATGAGATATATAAAGCGGTATCAAAGTCAGGTCCTTATAAAAAAGTGAAAACAGTAAAAAAAGGATCCACAGTAAAAGCGGTTATAAAAGGATTGCAGAAAGGAAAGCACTATTATTTTAAAATCAGAGCATATGCAAAGACGAATAGTGGGAAGATTTATGGAAATTACAGTAAAGTGAAAAGTAGTTAGATTTTTTCGCAATATTTTGATATAATAGCGAATGGAATTTAGCAAGAATGAAAAGCAGCAATGGGAAAGGAAAGGAATTTATGACAAAGCAGTCCACTTATGATGCCAGCAGCATTTCCGTACTGGAAGGTCTTGAGGCAGTACGAAAAAGACCGGGAATGTATATCGGGAGCGTATCCAGAAAAGGATTAAACCATTTAATATATGAAATTGTAGATAATGCGGTGGATGAACATCTGGCAGGTTTTTGTGATTTGATTGAAGTAACCCTGGAAAAAGACGGATCCGCAACGATAAATGACTCCGGAAGGGGAATTCCGGTTGGCATGCATGAAAAAGGAGTCCCGGCAGAACGGCTGGTATTTACCACACTGCATGCAGGGGGGAAATTTGACGATTCGGTTTATAAGACCAGCGGAGGGCTTCATGGAGTAGGTTCTTCCGTTGTCAATGCCCTGTCTACCTGGCTGGACATCAAAATCAGCCGGGAAGGAGCCGTTCATCATGACCGTTATGAACGGGGAATTCCGGTTATTGAACTGGAGAATGGTCTGCTTCCGGTTATTGAAAAGACAAAAAAGACAGGAACTCTGATAAACTTTCTTCCGGATCCTGAAATCTTTGAAAAGACCCGGTTTTCTGCCACAGAATTAAAGAGCAGGCTCCACGAAACTGCTTATTTGAATCCGTTTCTGACCATTGTATTTGAGGACAGGCGGGGTGAGGGAATCGAGCGTATTGAATTTCATGAGCCGGAAGGGATTATTGGATTTATCAGGGATCTGAACAAGAAAAAAGAAGTGCTTCACGAACCGATCTATTTCAAAGGCGATACAGAAGGCATCACGGTAGAATGCGCATTTCAGTATGCAAATGAGTTCCATGAAAATGTACTTGGATTCTGCAATAATATATATAATGCCGAAGGGGGTACCCACCTGACCGGATTTAAGACTACCTTTACTTCGGTGATGAATACCTATGCAAGAGAATTGGGGGTTTTGAAAGAAAAAGACGCAAATTTCACAGGTGCAGATATACGAAATGGATTAACGGCGGTGATTTCAGTGAAACATCCTTCACCGCGTTTTGAAGGTCAGACAAAGACAAAGCTGGACAACCAGGATGCAGCCAAGGCAACAGGTAAAATCACCGGTGAAGAGGTAATACTATATTTTGATAAAAATCTGGAAACCTTAAAGAAAGTGCTTTCCTGTGCCGAAAAAGCAGCAAAAATCCGAAAATCAGAGGAAAAAGCCAGGACGAATATGCTGACAAAACAGAAATATTCCTTTGACTCCAATGGAAAGCTGGCAAATTGTGAAAGCAGGGATGCATCAAAATGCGAGGTATTTATTGTGGAAGGAGACTCAGCCGGAGGATCAGCCAAGACAGCCCGAAACCGAAATTTTCAGGCGATTCTGCCGATTCGGGGAAAGATTTTAAATGTTGAGAAAGCAAGTATAGATAAGGTGTTGGCAAATGCCGAGATAAAGACTATGATTAATGCGTTTGGATGCGGATTTTCGGAAGGATATGGCAATGACTTTGATATCAGCAAGCTTCGCTATGACAAGATTATTATCATGGCAGATGCGGATGTTGACGGCGCCCATATCAGTACGTTATTGCTGACTTTGTTTTACCGTTTCATGCCGGATCTGATTTATGAAGGACATGTATATATTGCGATGCCCCCTCTGTATAAGGCAATACCTTCCAGAGGGGAAGAAGAATATCTCTATGATGATAAAGCTTTGGAGCGTTATCGCAGAAGACAGAAAGGATCCTTCACGCTGCAGCGGTATAAAGGTCTTGGGGAAATGGATGCGGATCAGCTCTGGGAAACTACGTTAAATCCGGAAACAAGGATTTTACAGCGAGTGGAAATTGAAGATGCACGTATTGCATCCAATGTGACAGAAATGCTGATGGGTACGGAAGTACCGCCAAGACGGGCATTTATTTATGAACATGCGAAGGATGCGCAGGTGGATGCATAAAGAAGCGGGTATCTGTAAGGTATTGAAACTTGGAGGGAAATTATGGAGAGAGTGACAGAAGAACAGATTATACGTACCGAGTATTCGGAGATTATGGAAAAATCATATATTGACTATGCTATGAGTGTCATTGTTGCCCGGGCGCTTCCGGACGTGCGGGATGGATTGAAACCGGTGCAGAGAAGAACCCTGTATGATATGTATGAGTTGGGAATTCGCTATGACAGACCCTATCGAAAATGTGCGCGTATCGTAGGTGATACGATGGGTAAGTATCATCCTCATGGGGACAGTTCCATATATGAATCTCTGGTAGTCATGGCGCAGGAGTTTAAAAAGGGACTTCCCCTGGTGGATGGTCACGGTAATTTTGGTTCGATTGAAGGGGACGGAGCTGCTGCCATGCGGTACACGGAAGCCCGCCTTCAGAAAATTACGCAGCAGGCTTTCCTTGGGGATTTAGATAAAGACGTGGTGGACTTTATACCCAACTTCGATGAAACGGAAAGAGAACCTGCGGTACTTCCGGTACGGCTGCCGAATCTATTAGTAAATGGTGCGGAAGGAATTGCGGTGGGAATGGTAACCAGCATTCCGCCCCACAACTTAGGTGAAGTTATTGATGCCGTAAAAGCAGTGATCAAAGACAATAAACTAAGCTGTGAAGATTTGATGCAGTACATCCAGGGACCTGATTTTCCGACCGGAGGCATCGTAGTCAACAAAGATGATTTGAAAGAAATCTACCGTACCGGAAGCGGAAAAATCAGACTGCGGGGAAAAGTCGAGATCGAGCAGGTCAAAGGCGGAAAAGAACGTCTGGTCATTACGGAGATTCCCTATACCATGATGGGCGCAAATATCGGGAAATTTTTAAATGATGTGGCTTCCCTGGTGGAAACCAAAAAAACAGGCGATATTGTAGATATTTCCAATCAATCATCCAAAGACGGTATCCGGATTGTATTGGAGCTTCGTAAAAATACCGATACCGGAAATCTGATCAATATGCTCTACAAAAAAACCAGACTGGAAGATACATTCAGTGTGAACATGCTGGCGGTATCAGATGGGAAACCGGAGACGCTGGGATTGAAAGCAGTCATAGAGCATCACATTGATTTTCAGTTTGAGCTTACTACCAGAAAATACAGAACCCTTCTGAATAAAGAACTTGAAAAAAAGGAAATACAGGAAGGTTTGATAAAAGCCTGCGATGTCATAGATTTGATCATTGAGATCCTGCGTGGCAGCAAAAGCCAGAAGCAGGTGAAGAATTGTCTGGTCAATGGTATTACAGAAGGTATCCGTTTTAAATCGGCTGCCTCAAAGAAGGAAGCAGCACAACTACATTTTACCGAAGCGCAGGCAGCGGCAATTCTGGAAATGCGGCTTTACAGGCTGATTGGACTGGAAATCGAAGCTTTACAGAAAGAGTATGAGAAAACACTGAAAAATATTGAAACTTTCAGCGATATTTTAAATAATTACCGATCCATGGCGAAAGTAATTTTAAAAGAACTGGATGGTTTAAAAAAAGAATATGCCAAACCCCGAAAAACAGTGATTGAAAATGGTGAGGAGGCGGTCTATGAAGAAGAAAAGATAGAAGAGATGGAAGTAGTCTTTTTGATGGACCGTTTCGGATATTCAAAAACGATTGATACTGCCACCTATGAGCGGAACCGGGAGGCGGCAGATGCGGAACATAAATACGTGATTTCCTGCATGAATACGGACAAAATCTGTATTTTTACAGATACGGGAAAACAGCATCTCATAAAAATTTTGGATATTCCCTTTGGAAAGTTCAGAGATAAGGGAAAGCCGATCGATAATTTATGTAATTATGATAGTGCCAGAGAAAACATCATATTTACGGAAAGCCTGCAGAAGGTAAAGATGTCCATCATGATCTTCGGAACAAAAATGGGAATGTTAAAGCAGGTGGAAGGAATAGAATTTGATGTAATGAAACGTACGATAGCGGCAACGAAGCTGCAGGATGGTGACAGTGTGATTTCAGTAGTATTTATGGGAGAGAAAGAGCAGATCGTCCTGCAGACAGAACAGGGATATTTCCTGCGATTTTCAATCAGTGAGATTCCACAGAAAAAGAAAGGTGCCATCGGGGTGCGTGGATTACGGCTATCAGAAAATGATAAAATAGAAGCTGTTTATTACCTGCCGGGTCAGCCGGATCAGACTGCTCTGTATAAAGAGAAAGAAGTGCATTTGAATAAACTGCGTATTGGCAAGCGGGACGCAAAAGGTGTTAAAACAAGGTTATAGGCTGCGCAGCAGGCTGACTTGTACAGTAATACTGGATTTTTTTGAGAATGTGTAATATAATGGGTAGGACTTTTAACAAAAATATGTACTGTATGAGGAGATAAGATATGGGCTTTCATTTTATAAAAAAATTACCCACGCCGGATGAGATTCGCAGAGAATATCCACTTTCGGAAAAGGTGTCAAAAATAAAAGAAGAGCGTGACGCAATGATACAGGATGTGTTTACCGGGGTATCCGATAAATTTCTGGTCATTATCGGTCCATGCTCTGCGGATAATGAAGATGCCGTGTGTGATTATGTAAACCGTCTTGCAAAAGTTCAGAAAGAAGTGGCGGACAGACTGATCTTAATACCAAGAATCTACACGAATAAGCCAAGAACTACCGGTGAGGGATACAAAGGAATGGTACATCAACCGGATCCGGAAAAGAAACCGGATTTACTGGCAGGCCTGATCGCAATTCGTAAACTGCATATCCGGGCAATCGAGGAAACCGGATTGACGGCGGCAGATGAGATGCTTTATCCGGAAAATTGGAGATATCTGTCTGATGTTTTGTCCTATGTGGCAATAGGAGCCCGTTCGGTAGAAGATCAGCAGCATAGGCTGACAGTAAGCGGAATGGATGTACCTGCCGGTATGAAGAATCCAACCAGCGGGGATTTCTCAGTCATGTTGAATTCCGTAGTAGCAGCCCAGCAGTCACATAGTTTTATTTACCGCGGATGGGAAGTGAAGACCACCGGTAACGAACTGGCTCATGTTGTTTTGCGCGGTGCGGTTAATAAGCATGGAAATAATTTGCCTAACTATCATTATGAAGATTTAACCTTATTATTGGAAAAATACGATGAGAGAGATTTGAAATATCCATCCGCAATTATCGATGTAAACCATTCAAACTCTAACAAACAGTATGCGGAGCAGGTCCGCATTGTAAAAGAAGTCCTGAACAGCCGAAAACTGAATTCCCGCATGAAAAAACTGGTCAAAGGCGTAATGATCGAAAGTTACCTGGAGCCTGGGAGCCAGGAAATAGGTACGGGTTCCCATGTATATGGAAAATCAATTACGGATCCTTGCCTGGGATGGGACGAATCAGAGAAATTGATTCATACTATCTATAAAATGAATATCTAAAGGGAATCAGAAGGAGCGGTATATGGAAGATACTATTACGATTGCTTTTATTGTAATCATAGGATTTTTAGCCTTTGTATGCTATTGCATCTATCACAATAGGAAGCAGAAGCGTGAATTAGAGGCAAAGATCAGGCAATTATGGGGAAAGCGCCCGGAGCGTGAGTATTCTTACGAAGAGTTTGACGCTATTTCACATTATTTCCAATACAGGAAAAAAGAGGGGTATTATATTGATGATATCACCTGGAATGATTTAGATATGGATACCATCTTTATGTTGCTGAATCATACGTATTCCTGTATAGGAGAGAGCTGTCTTTATGCGCAGCTGCGCATACCTTCATTCTCGAAAGACGAGTTGGAGGAACGCAACCGGCTGATCCGGTATTTTATGGAACATAAAGAATCCCGTGAACAATTAGAATACTTCTTTGCAAAAGTAGGAAAGACCGGCGCGAAGTCAGTGTTTGACTATATTTACAATCTTGCAGGATTGGAAAAAGAGCCCCAGACCAAACATTTTATTTGCATAGGCGGGATATTCCTTAGTCTGGCACTGGTATTTACGGTGCCGCAGTTTGGTGTATTATTGCTGATTGCAGCAATGGGATACAGCTGGTCTGTTTATTTCAAAGAAAAGAAAAAGGCGGCGCCTTATATCATGTCCTGCAACTGCCTGCTGCTAATGCTGAAAGTGGCAGATAACCTGGAAAAAATCAAGATACCGGAAATAGAATCCTATACCCGCAAAATCAAAGAAAGCAGACAAAAATTCTCCAGATTTAAACGCAACTCTTATTTTCTGATTGCAGGTGGTGACAATACAGGTGGGCCCAACGCTGGCGGAGGTATCGAAAAGACACTCATTGACTATGTGAACTTCACCTTTCATATCGATTTAATACAGTTTAATACTCTGATCGGAGAACTAAAAGGGAATCTGGAAGCCTTTGAAGTACTGACGGAAAATTTAGGCGCATTGGAAAGTGCAATGGCAGTTGCTTCTTTTCGGACAATGATGAAAGAATATTGTATTCCAAAACTTCTTGATGAGAGGACAGTATTCCTTCGTGCAGAAAATGTATATCACCCGATGATTGATGAACCGGTGAAGAACTCTGTCTCAGTAGACAGAGGCGTGCTTCTGACCGGATCTAATGCATCAGGCAAATCCACCTTTTTAAAAACAGTGGCGATAAATGCAATACTGGCACAGACGATTTATACTTGCATGGCGGACGATTATGAGGGGAATTTTTATAAGATCTATACTTCCATGGCTTTGAAAGATGATTTGATGAACCAGGAGAGTTATTATATCGTTGAAATTAAGTCTTTAAAAAGGATTTTGGACCATATGCAGGATGAAAGGCCGTTGCTGTGTTTTGTAGATGAAGTATTGCGTGGTACGAATACCATAGAGCGTATAGCGGCATCTTCCCAGATTCTAAAGAGTATGTCACGCAAAAATGTTCTTTGCTTTGCGGCAACCCATGATATTGAACTAACACACATTCTGGAAAAATATTATAAAAATTATCATTTTCAGGAAGAGATTCATGAAAATGACATTCTCTTCAACTATAAGTTATATAAAGGACGAGCAATTTCCCGAAATGCCATTAAATTGTTAAGCATCATTGGATACCACTCCAATATAATCGCCAGGGCAGAACATTCTGCACAGCATTTTACAGAAACCGGTGAGTGGACATTATAAAAGGAGTTTCATTATGTTAGTAAAGATTTATACGGACGGTTCAGCAAGAGGAAATCCGGACGGACCCGGAGGCTATGGTACGATTCTGACTTATGAGGATGGAAATGGTACTCTGCACGAAAGAGAATACAGTCAGGGATATATCAAGACTACAAACAACCGTATGGAGCTGATGGCTGCAATCGCGGGATTGGAGGCGCTGAACAGGGCTTGTGATGTGGAACTGTATTCAGACTCCCAGTATTTAACCAATGCATTTAATAAAAATTGGATTGATGGCTGGTTAAAGAAAAACTGGACGAGAGGCAAGAATGAGCCGGTTAAAAATGTAGATCTATGGAAACGGCTGTTGAAAGCAAAAGAACCGCACAATGTTAAATTCATATGGGTCAGAGGGCATGATGGACATGTGATGAATGAACGATGTGATGGACTTGCAACGACAGCGGCAGATGGGAATGATTTGATTGAGGATATCAATGTGTGATGAAAGGAGAGAATTAATTTTTTATTTATGAAAAGGGGGTAGAAAAATGCAAAGTAAAAGCATTTGGAGTCCAATTGAATTTGACTCTGCCTGGAACAATGTTAAAACAGAAAAATTTGATAATATTTTCCCTTCATGGGAAAAAAGGCGTATGGAATTGAATAAAAACCCGGAGCAATATAAGCGTTTTATCGATCAATTAAAACGAAAACAAGCTATCGACACTGGTATTATTGAGAAAATGTATGACCTGAAAAAAGGGGTAACAGAAACGTTTATAAAAGAAGGGTTTGTAGATTCATATCTCCAGCATGGAGATACGGATATTCCTTCAGGACTACTCATGGATTATCTAAAAGACAATTTTGAGGCTATTGATTTTATATTTGATTTTGTAAAAAACGACCGACAATTGAGTGTCGCTTATATAAAGGAGCTGCACAATTTAATTACCCTGCATCAAAACCAAACAGATGCTATTGATCAGTTTGGTCAACGTGTCAAGATTGTTTTACTTAAAGGTCAATTTAAAAAAAATCCTAACAATCCCATGAGAGATGATATTATTTATAACTATTGTCCGCCAGAGCAAGTTGATTCTGAAATGGATAATCTGATTCGAATATTTAATGAAGAACTTAAAGGTTCTCATGTTTTAGTAAGAGCCGCTTTTCTTCATCACGCTTTTGTTCAAATACATCCGTTTCAGGATGGGAACGGACGTATAGCGCGCCTTCTTGCGAGTTTTGTACTTATAAAGGAAGGGCTGTTCCCGCTATCGATTGACCGAGACGAGAGAACAAAATATATAGACGCCTTGGAAAGTGCGGATAATTACGAATATCAACCGCTGATTGATATTTTTGCAGGCAATCAAATCGCCTCAATAGAACGGGCACTCAATTGGAAGATTGTTGAAAACTCGACGGGGTATAATAATATATTAAATGTATTAGGTGAAAAGTTGACGGATTATCGGGCTGTTGAAATGGAACGGCAAAATAAACGCATCTTTGATAATATGGTAAAAGTTTTTGAAGAGATAAAACTTCAAATAGATCATTTTAAGAATGATTTAATAAATAAATTGGATAATACAGGAATTGAAACCAGTTTTTGTGCCCCTGATGAGTCCAATGCATATTATTATGCAAGACAAATTATTGATTATGCTAATCAATATGATTACTATGTAAATTTATCACTATATAAATGCTGGGCACGGATGTTTATTAAAATAGATAATACGAAAAGATACCGACTGGTTCTGTCCCTCCACCATTATGGATATGACAATAGTACCTTCGCTATTGGAGCTTTTTTTTCCAAAGCAATGCCAGAAGTAAAAGATAATGGAGAGTCCGACTCACATAGAAATTATATAGATATCCCACTGGGAATCCCTCCCCTTACGATTTCTTCTGAAAAAGAAGTTTCCGAACTAATATCGTCTATTAAACAGCAAATTGAAATATCTGTTATGTCTTCACTTGCTTGTATTGCGAATGAGCTTGGATAATTAAATAGAATTGCACAATCAAAAATGATATCATTTTGACTTGCACAATTTTTGAACATGTTACTTGCACAATTTTTGAACATGTTACGATTGACAAACAGTTATTTCTCTTTTATAATACTGTTATTATTCATTAGTGAACAGCGATGATAAGAAAAAGTAATGGTAAAGAGATCAGACAGAAAGCTGCCGGTGGATGAGAGGCGCCTGAGTAATTTGCTATGAATACATCTTGGAGCTTTGCACCGAACATTTCATTGTTGGAATCAGTAGGCTGCAACGGATTTGCACACGTTATCGTGCAGAAGTATTGTTTATTCAGCTTCCAAAGCAAGTTCCCCGCTTCTAAGCGAAGCGGATTACCAGTAACTGCTTTGACTGGTGGGAAACGATACTTCATAAGGCAGACGGTGTGAGCTGTTTGTGAATAAAGGTGGTAACACGTGAGCATACTCTCGTCCTTTTGGGAAACTAAGAGGACGGGAGTTTTTTACTTTAAGATAGTAAAACTCTTTTTGATTTCACAGCTTGTAATCACTAAAACCATATGATATATTAAATTTCAGGAGGGATATGACGTGGCGCAAAATGTTTTTGACACATTACTGGAAAGAGGATTTGTTGAGCAGACAACGCATGAAGATGAAATTCGTGAATTATTGGGAAAAGAAAGTGTTACCTTTTATATTGGCTTTGATGCCACGGCAGATAGTCTGACTGCCGGACATTTCCTGACGGTCATGGCTATGATGCATATGCAGAGAGCCGGACACAGACCCATTGCACTGCTGGGTGGAGGAACAACCATGATAGGTGATCCTTCCGGAAAATCTGATATGCGTTCGATGATGACAAGGGAGACGATTGATTACAATGCGAAATGCTTTCAGGAGCAATTATCCCGATTTATTGATTTTGACAATGACAAGGCAATCATTGCCAACAATGCGGATTGGCTGTTAGATTTGAATTATGTGGAATTTTTAAGAGAGGTCGGCGTGCATTTTTCCGTAAACAAAATGCTTGCGGCAGATTGTTACAAACAGCGTATGGAGAAAGGTCTCACCTTTTTTGAGTTTAATTATATGCTGATGCAGTCTTACGATTTCTGGAAATTAAATAATTTGTATGATTGTAAAATGCAATTAGGCGGTAACGACCAATGGTCTAATATCATCGGAGGTGTGGAGTTGATCCGCCGCAAAGAGCAGAAGCCGGCATTCGGATTGACCTTTAAACTGCTTACCACCAGTGAAGGCCTGAAGATGGGTAAGACAATGAAAGGGGCCGTATGGCTGGATCCCAGGAAAACTTCCCCTTATGAGTTTTACCAGTACTGGCGGAATATAGAGGATGTGAAAGTGGAGGAATGCCTTGGGCTGTTGACTTTCCTGCCCATGGAGGAAGTAAGAAGGCTGGGTGCTTTGGAAGGAGCCGAGATCAACAAAGCAAAAGAAGTCCTGGCATTTGAGATTACCAGGATTGTCCACGGAGAAGAAGAGGCAGTCAAAGCCCGGGAGGCGGCCAGAGCCTTGTTTGCCAATGGCGGAAAGTCAGAAGATATTCCAACCACTGAATATTCAAAATCAGAGATAGACGAAGGAAAAGATCTGATTACGCTTCTTGTAGAAACGAAACTGGTATCCAGTCGTTCTGAAGGACGGCGTTTGATTCAGCAGGGGGGAGTTGTGGTAAATGATGTGAAGATCACGGAAATGGATAAAAAGTTTACTGCGAAAGACTTTCATGAGGATGGCACATTATTGATTAAAAAAGGAAAAAAAGGATATCATCAGATAAAAATAAAGAATGAAAAACAATGAAGCGGAGGGCTTATCGTGAAGAATTATGGCGTAAATGAACTGCGAAAAATGTTCCTGGAATTTTTTGAAAGTAAGGGACATCTTGTAATGAAAAGTTTTTCTCTTGTACCACATAACGACAAGAGCTTATTATTGATCAATTCCGGTATGGCGCCTTTGAAGCCATACTTTACCAATGCGGAAATTCCTCCGAGAAAAAGAATGGCTACCTGTCAGAAATGTATCCGCACCGGTGACATAGAAAACGTAGGTAAAACAGCCCGTCACGGCACATTTTTTGAAATGCTGGGTAACTTCTCTTTTGGCGATTATTTCAAAAAAGAAGCAATCGCCTGGTCGTGGGAATTCTTAACGGAAACCGTGGGCTTGGATCCTGCGCGGCTTTATCCATCGGTTTATCTGGAGGATGATGAGGCATTTGATATCTGGAATAAGGAAATCGGTATTTCCCCGGAACGCATTTTCCGTTTTGGCAAGGAAGATAATTTCTGGGAGCACGGCGCAGGTCCCTGCGGTCCATGTTCGGAGATTTATTATGACAGGGGTGAAAAATATGGCTGTGGTGACCCGGACTGCACCGTAGGCTGTGAATGCGACCGGTATATAGAAGTATGGAACAATGTATTTACCCAGTTTGAAAGTGATGGAAACGGTAAATACGAAGAACTGGAACAGAAGAATATTGATACAGGCATGGGACTGGAAAGACTGGCGGTTGTTGTACAGGGTGTGGACTCTATATTTGATGTGGATACGATTCAGGCACTGCGGAACAAAGTGTGTAAGCTGGCTGATATCGTGTATGGAGCAGATGCTGAAAAAGATGTCTCCATCCGCTTAATCACGGACCATATCCGTTCAGCCACATTTATGATTTCAGACGGCATCATGCCAACCAATGAAGGAAGGGGGTATGTACTGCGCAGATTGATCCGCCGCGGGGCACGCCATGGAAGATTGCTTGGAATATCCGGAAAATTCCTGGCTGATCTAAGTGCGGCTGTCATTGAAGGCTCTGGGGAAGGATATCCGGAATTAGAGGAGAAGAAGGATTTTATTTTTAAAGTTCTGACCCAGGAAGAAGAAAAGTTCAACAAGACCATTGACCAGGGCTTAAGCATTTTAACCAGTAAAATAAAAGAGCTGAAGAAATCTGACGAAAAGTCTTTACCTGGAGTGGAAGCCTTTATCCTGTATGATACGTATGGATTCCCATTGGATCTGACAAAAGAGATTCTGGAAGAAAAGGGATATGCCATTGAAGAAAGCGGCTTCCAAAAAGCAATGGAAGAACAGAGAACAAAAGCACGTACGGCCCGTGGTACCACAAATTATATGGGAGCAGATGCTTGCGTTTATGATGAGATCGACACACAGATCACAACAGAGTTTGCCGGCTATGATACACTGACCTGTAATTCTGAGATAATAGTTTTAACTACGGACAAAGAAATCGCCCATACGATCTCGGTTGGTGATACGGGCACCATTTTTACCGAAAAAACACCATTTTATGCAACTATGGGCGGTCAGCTGGGTGATAAAGGAATAATCCGTACGGAGGATGCCGAATTTGCAGTAGAAGAAACCATAAAGCTTTCGGGCGGCAAATATGGGCATGTAGGGATAGTAATAAAAGGTATGTTCCAAACAGGCGACCGGGTTACTCTGGATGTGAACAAAAAAGACAGAACAGACACATGTAAAAACCACAGTGCAACACATCTGCTGCAAAAAGCGTTGAAAAATATTCTCGGATCGCACGTAGAACAAAAAGGTTCTTTGGTAACACCCGGCAGGCTGCGTTTTGACTTTGCACACTTTACCGCCATGACAGCTGATGAAATTGCAAAGGTAGAAGCGATCGTAAATGAGGAGATTCAATCAGGCATACCGGTAGAAACGAAAATAATGAACATCGAAGAGGCAAAGAAGAGCGGCGCAATGGCATTGTTCGGTGAGAAGTATGAAGAAGATGTGCGTGTAGTATCGATAGGTGATTTTTCAAAAGAGCTCTGCGGCGGTACCCATGTGGCAAACACCGGTGCCATAACAGTATTTAAAATCGTATCGGAAGCGGGGATAGCAGCAGGTGTCCGACGTATCGAAGCATTGACCGGAGAAGGCGTATTTTCCTATTACAAAGATCTGGAAGAAAAGCTTGCAAAAGCAGCGGCTCTGTTAAAGACAACTCCCAACGGATTAGCCGACAGGATCGATCATATGCAGGCAGAAGTCAAAGCACTTCAAAGTGAAAACGAATCATTAAGAAGCAAACTGGCAAATGATGCACTTGGGGACGTTATGAACCGGGTGGTGGAGGTCAAGGGTATAAAGCTGCTGACGGCCAACCTCAATGATGTAAATATGAACGGACTGCGTGACCTGGGCGACCAGTTAAAAGAAAAGCTTGGTGATGGCGTGGTAGTATTGGCATCCGGTATGGACGGTAAAGTAAATCTTCTGACCATGGCAACCGATAAAGCTATGAAATGCGGGGCACATGCAGGAAATTTAATTAAAAGCATGGCAGCAATCGTCGGCGGAGGCGGAGGCGGCCGCCCCAACATGGCTCAGGCAGGCGGAAAAAATCCCGAAAAAATAAACGAAGCATTAGAAGCAGCAGCAAAAATACTGGAAGGACAGATTAAATAAATACAAGTACGCCTTGGCGTACTTGGTACCCGGTTTTCTCAATCAAGTGACAGTGTCACTGTACAACAGGGAGGAATAACAATGAATTCTAAAAACACTAAAATAGTACTCATTAAAATTTTTGCAATCACAATCCTTTTCATCACAATTTTAACAAGCATTGTATCATATCGCACAATCAAGGCATACGCCATGTCAAATGACATGCAGGCATGTTATGATGCGTTAAAACTGTCTGCCGCAGAAAATAACCTGCAAAACAAAGAAGATTTTGAATTGCCATCAAAAGCCGGAAATGCAGACATCGTTAAGTGGTCAATCACAAATGGGTCAAGTGAATATATAACGATTGAAGGAAATACTGCCAAAGTCACAAGACCTTATGCCGGAAAAGGTAATCAGACCGTCAACCTGACGGCGACACTCAATCTAAACGGTGAAACTGCTGAAAAAACATTTGACGTAATTATACGGGAAGGGCTATCGGATGATTCGCTCGCAGGATATGTCTATGTATGTTTTGCTGATTTATATCTGACAGAAGGCGTTACTTCCAATGAAACAGATATTCAGCAGACACACTTTTTTTTAAGTGAAGACGGGCTGAACTGGACCGCCTTAAACGGATGCAATCCCGCATTTTTAGCCGGTTCTGATTTCAGTGTGGGTACGGAAGCGACGGACGATATTATAATCGAATCCAAAACTACGGTCAGAGCAAATGACGTAAGCAAAGGTTATCAACAAAGAAACATTGATTACAGTGTCGGCAGTCACGTTAATATTGAAGATACCGTTACAGGCGATGCTTCCGTACTATTCCCGTTTGAAGGACAAGACAACGGGATACGAGACCCATACATGCTTCGCGGCGCAAGAAAGGATGATTCGGATAAAATATACCTTCTGGCAACCGATTTAAATACGCATCAATATAAATATGGAAGCAATCTGGCAGCCGGAACACTTGGCGGCAATGCCTGGAATATTATCTGCAACTTTTCCAGTACCCGCATGTTTGTCTGGGAATCGGATGACAACATGAAAACCTGGACAAGACGATGGGTTGATTTGGGAAGCGCTGAAAAATTAGAAGAGTCCGGTTACTCTCAAACTTTATCAGGCGGCGAAAAAGACCGTTTACGAATGATTTGGGCTCCGGAGGCGATTTATAATCCTGAAAAAGATAATTATCTTGTGTATTGGTCTTCCTCTCTTATGTCGGAAAGCGGAACCGAAGACGTGGATCGAAAAATCTACTGCTGTGAAACAGAAGATTTTGTAAACTTCGGACCGGTTCATTTATATACGGATCAGGATTCAGCATCCGTAAAAGTCAGAGGCATTACATGGCATGCATCGTTGGATGCCTCCCAGATTCGTGTCGATTCAGAGGAAGGCATTTATGAAAATGGAACTTCCGTGTTTTACCGTACTATCAAAAACGAAACCAACAAGAAAATTTATCTGGAATCTTCCACTCATTTGTTAGATCCGGGGATAGATTATGACTCAGCCGAATTGTTGACTGCAGTTGGCAACCATTATACTGATATTTCTCAGCCCAGTCTGTCAAATTATTCGGATTGTGAAGAGGGACCTTCCATGTTTAAATTCAATGACAGGGACGAATGGTGTGCCATGATTGATTATTATGGCAATATGTCTGTGCGTTACTATCCTACCGTAACCTACGATTTCGGTGCTGAAAACAGCATTACAAAGGTTGCGAATGGATTATATAGCCGTTCCTCATATGCTAATACGAATTTTCAGGATATCGGATGCCATGGCGGCATGATGTCCATTACCGCAGAAGAATATAATACTATGATTGACGTCTATAATGCAGACCCCGATATCCCAAATTACCATGAGATAGAATATATCAAAGTGGACACGAGAGAAGCACAGGACGCTGTTGATAAGGCGGAAGCCAAAATTGCGTTAAACGAGACTTATGCGAAAGGCAGCATCCAGGGACTAAAAAATGCGGTTGCGACAGCTAAAAACTGGATTACTGCCGGCACGAATTCGGCAATGCTAAAAAATAGCATAATAAATATTACAAACGCAATGAACGCATTAAAAACGGTGAAAGAAGACGAAGCGGAAAAAGAGGCCGCCAACGTAATTACGGCAACAGCCAATTTAAAAACTACGATAACAAGTGCTGAAAAAAAACTTAAAGCAGCGAGCTATTCCTCCGGTGTTACGGAAGTGAACAAAGCGATTGCAAATGCCAGGGCATTATTCACTAAGTCAAATGTTACCTCAGCAGAGCTGAAAGCGGCAGATCAGGCAATTAAGAACGCCGTTTCGAAACTTGTTGTATCGAAGCCGTCTCTTAAAGTTAGCGGTAAAGCTACGATTAAGCTGAAAAGAAAAAATTCTATTACTTTTAAAGCAACAACTACGAATCTTTCAGGGAAGAAAATCACCTGGTCAATTAACAAGCCAAAGTTGGCAAAACTAAGTAAAAAGCAAGGAAACAGAGTTAAATTAACTGCAAAAAAGAAAAAAGGGACGGTTCGGCTTACGATCAAATGCGGTTCTAAAAAAGTTGTGAAAAAAATTGTTATTAAATAAACATTGCCTGAAAATAAAAAAATAGTTGACGTATATCCAGAATATGCTATAATATCTATTAGTGCAATAAAAATACCCATACAGTTGTATTTAGCACAATCTACAACTGGAGGGAGGTTAGGTGTGAGAATATGTCAAATGTAATTGTAAAAGATAACGAGACATTAGATAGCGCTTTACGTCGTTTTAAACGAAATTGCGCAAAAGCTGGTATTCAGCAGGAGATTCGTAAAAGAGAGCATTACGAAAAACCGAGCGTAAGACGTAAAAAGAAATCAGAAGCTGCTCGTAAACGTAAATTTAATTAATTAAAAAGACTGTCGTGTTGGCGTGTATATCGCTGGACGACAGTTTTCTTTTGCCCGAAATTTAATTATAGATGACAGCAAAACTATTTATGAAAAATCCCCAAAAAAATGTACTGGAAAATCACATCAATCTCTGGTAAAATAATATATAAATTTAATATAAAGATTAGAAAATAAATACAAACATCATCAGGAGGGATAGACCATGCCATGGAACATAAATATCTATGGAACGAACACCGACATTTACCATCTGGTACAATGGTTTTTCATATACAGCATAGCAGGTTGGATCATAGAATCCATATACATGTCATTCTGTGATAAAAAGTGGGTAAACAGAGGATTTATTTTTGGTCCAATTTGCCCAATATACGGTTTTGGTGCTCTGGGCGCATACTTCCTTTTAAAACCGTTCTCCGACAATTATATATTACTTTATATCTTTGGCAGCCTTATGGCCACCATTTTTGAATATTTAGTTGCCAGGTTAATGCTTTATATCTTTGGTCAGGTATGGTGGGACTATAATAACAAACCGTTCAACTACAAAGGAATCCTCTGCCTGGAGAGCACTATCGCCTGGGGTTTTTACACAATTATTATGTTTGGACTTCTGCAAAAAGGCGTAATGCTGTTAGCAGATACATATTCTTATAGGGCAGGCTGCATATTCGGAGGAATCTGCATCATATATTACCTGATAGATTTTACCGTTCATCTTTGCAAGGTGAAATACCCGGCAGTTCCGGAAAAAGTAAGGGAAATCAGAGTAAATATTATAAATTTTTACCGATAAATACAGAAAAATTAAGAAATGTGCATAAACCGCTTACAGCTCTATTATATTTAAATAGATAATGGAACTGGGGCGGTTATTTATATGAAAAGAATTTTTACAGTGTTACTGTCGTTTGCTCTGTTGTTTTCCAATATTCTGCCAGTAAATGCAGAAGGTGAGGGGATGGAAATAGAGTCTCCATCTGCGATTCTGATGGAATCGACCACTGGGACGATCCTATATGAGAAAGCAGCGGATGAACGGAGAAAACCGGCAAGCGTAACAAAAATTATGACAATACTTTTGATTTTTGAAACATTAGAATCCGGAAAAATAAAACTGGAAGAGGAAGTGGTGACAAGTGCCCACGCAAAATCAATGGGAGGTTCTCAGGTATTTCTGGAAGAAGGAGAAAAGCAGACCGTAGATACGATGCTGAAATGCATCATTATTTCTTCCGGAAATGATGCGGCGGTAGCAATGGCAGAGCATATCAGCGGCACGGAGCAGGAGTTTGTGAATCGAATGAATACAAGAGCTAAGGAACTTGGAATGGAAAATACAAATTTTGTGGATTGCTGTGGATTGACAGAATCAGACGATCATTATACATCAGCAAGGGACATTGCCATTATGTCCAGAGAGTTGATTACAAAATTCCCTGAAGTTTACGACTATTCTACCGTCTGGATGACTACCATTACCCATGTAACCCAAAAAGGAAGCAGCGAATTCGGGCTTACCAATACCAACAAACTGTTACGCAGTTATGACGGCTGCAAAGGGCTGAAAACAGGCAGTACCAGCGCTGCCAAGTATTGCCTGAGTGCAACTGCGGTCCGAAATGGAGTGGAACTGATCAGTGTCATAATGACTGCGCCGGATTCCAAAACCAGGTTTGCAAATGCGGCATCCCTTTTGAATTACGGCTTCGGTAAGTGCGTACTATATTCAGATGAAAATAAAGATGTGCTGCCGGACATTAAGCTGAGCAGAGGTGTTATGGATAAAGTTCCCTGCCGTTATGAAAGCGAATTTCATTATTTAGATACGGAGGGTGCGGATATCAGTAAAATTCAAAAAGAAATACGCATCAATGAAGAGGCCAGGGCACCCATTATAAAAGGTGAGAGCGCCGGAGAAGCGGTATATACTCTGGATGGAAAGGAAATCGGTAAAGTCCGGATTCTATATGACGCAGATGTGGAAGAAGCAGGTTTTTTACATTATATAAAAAAGACGTTGGAGTATTATGCGAAATTATGATATACTTTATGATATGAAAAATTTCAGGGTATCGAATTATAAAATCAGGTTAGATAAAAGCAGATATTCTTTGAATCAACCGGTGCGCCTTGTAATGCTCAGTGATTTACACAATTGCGTGTATGGGAATAATAATGAGAGTCTGGTGCAGGCCGTCAAAGAGATGCAGCCGGATGGGATCATTATAGCAGGTGATATGGTGACTGCTTCTGTGCATGAAAAAGAGAGCGTTGCTGTTTCTTTGATGCAGCGTTTGGCTAAGATCAGTACTGTTTTTTATGGAAATGGCAATCATGAATATAGAATGAAGACAAATACCTATAGTTTTGGCTCACGATATTTTCAATATGCTGAAACACTTCGAAAAGCCGGTATTCATGTATTGGAAAATGAAAGCATCCATTGGCAGGTACATGGCTTAAAGATAAATATCTATGCATTTGAATTGCCGGACTCCTATTACAGACGTGTTGTCAGAAAGCGCTTATGTGTAGAAGAGGTACAAAAGAGTCTGGGACCGGTAGAAGGAGATGCATTTCAGGTTTTAATTGCCCACAATCCGGTCTGGTTTCCGGTTTATGCCGATTGGGGGGCTGATTTAATCTTTTCGGGACATTTGCATGGCGGATCCTTGCGGCTGCCTTTGCTGGGAGGTATCATCAGTCCTCAGCTTGCGCTGTTTCCGAAATATGATAAAGGGATGTTCACACAAGGCCGGCATCAGATGATTGTGGGAGCCGGCATTGGCAGCCATAACTTATTGCCCCGCATTAATAATCCACCGGAACTGGTAGCTGTGGAAATGAAATGATCGAAATTTTTACGGATGTCCACAAAACATGGACAATAACAGAGAAGCACCCTGCGGGTATTACGGATGTCCATAAAGCACGGACAATAACAGAGAAAACTTAGAGGTACGAAGAGATGGGGATTCCGGTGAAGCTGGAGGCTTTTGAAGGGCCGCTGGATTTACTTTTACATTTAATTGATAAAAATAAAATAAACATATACGATATTCCGATGGCAGAAATCACCGACCAGTATCTGGAGTACATTCAAAATATGGAGAGCAGGGATATGAACATCATGAGTGAATTTCTTGTGATGGCAGCCACTCTTTTGAATATCAAATCCAGGATGTTATTGCCCAAAGAGGTGAATGAAGAAGGAAACGAAGAAGATCCGAGGCAGGAATTAGTAGAAAAATTGTTGGAGTACAAGCTATACAAATTCATGTCAGGGGAACTGCGTGACAGACAACAGGATGCACAACAAATCATGTACAAACCGTCTACGATTCCCAATGAGGTTTTGGAATACCGCCCAAAGGTCAATATTGAAGAGATTCTCGGAGACTTGACGCTTTCCGAAATGCATGCGATCTTCAGAACCATTATGAAACGGCAGGAAAAACGGGTAGACCCGATCCGAAGCGGTTTTGGCACGCTGGAAAAAGAAGAAGTAGATATGGATGCCACTTGGAAAAAAGTAGAACAGTATATCAGAGATCAAAAAACATGCGGTTTCCGTATACTTCTTGGCAAACAGAGAACAAAAATGCAGATTATAGTTACTTTTTTGGTAGTTTTGGAATTGATGAAAATGGGTAAGGTTTCAATTACCCAGGATGGAAACTTTGAGGAAATCTATATAAATGCACTACAGGAAGAGGAATGAAAGTGGAAATTAAGAAAGCAGAGGCAGCGATAGAAGCAATTTTATTCACCATGGGTGAAGCAGTGGAAATAGATAAGATTGCAAGAGCAATCAACCACGATATGGACACGACCCGTAAAATAATCAGAAATATGACAGACCGTTATCGGGAAGAGGATAGGGGAATCCAGATCATCGTGTTGGAAAATGCCGTCCAACTCTGTACCAAACATGAAATGTTTGAATATTTAATCCGTATAATAAAACAACCGAAAAAGCTTATACTAACGGAAGTAGCTATGGAGACTCTTTCCATTATTGCCTATAAACAACCGGTTACGAAAACGGAAATTGAGAAAATAAGGGGCGTGAAATGTGATCATGCCGTAAATAAATTACTGGAATATAATCTCATTACGGAACTGGGACGTCTTGATGCCCCGGGGCGGCCGATTTTATTTGGTACGACGGAGGAATTCCTGAGGCATTTTGGGATTCAGTCTATGGATGGATTACCGGTTATAAATCCGGTTCAGATGGAAGATTTTAAAGCAGAGGCAGAGGAAGAAATTCAGATAAAGCTGAATATATAATTCAAAGGAGAATAGATATGCCAACCACATATACACATGATGTATTTGGAAAAAGCGTCTATCAGAAACTCCCGGAGGAGTTGAAGCAAATCATCGAAAGAGAGCGAAATGCGTACCGTATTGGTCTGCATGGTCCGGATATTTTATTTTATTACCGTCCTTATTTTAAAAATCCCGTGAATCAAAAGGGACACGAAATGCACAAAGCAAATGCTGCTCAATTTTTCAGGGAATGCAAAAAACGCTATTTTGATACGAAAAATGAAACATTTTTGGCTTATGTTATAGGTTTCATCTGTCATTATATGTTAGATAGTACCTGCCACCCATTTATCATTGACTATATGGAAAAAACAGGAGCGAGACATGATGAAATAGAGACGGATCTGGACAGAGTGCTTATGGAAATGAACGGAAAGAATCCATTTCGGTACCATCCGGCGAAGCATTTTCATGTGGATTGCAGGACGGTAAAGGCAATCTCTGAAGCGTTTGACGGAATTAGTGAACGCCAGATACGAAAAGCATTGCGTTCTACCAGATTTTACACAAGTATCTTAGTCTGCTCAAATCCTTTTCAGCGGCTGCCTTTGACGAGGCTCCTGCATCTGACGGGTTTGTATAAGGAGATACAGGGACGCATGATTATGAAGAAACGAAATAAGCGGTATCTGGAAAGTACGAAAAGGCTTCTTGACCTGTCACGATTAGCAGTGCCGGAAACTGTAACGGTTATTGAAGATTTCTGGGAAACGGTAGAAAACGGGCAGTATTTGAACTACCGTTTTGAGAGAAATTATTTAGAGATGAATCAGGCATAAGACACTATTACTGAATACTTTGCCTGAAAAATGCATATACTTCCAATAATTACGAATAGGAAGTGAACCATTTGAAAAAAATAATTGCAGTATTTATATCTGTTTGTGTGACAATAATTGCAGTGATGCCGGTAAAAGCGGAAGAGATGCAGCTTTATGCCCAGTCAGCAGTTCTAATAGATGCCGATTCAGGACGTGTTTTATATGGAAAAGACAGCCTGAATATATTACCTATGGCGAGTACCACCAAAATCATGACTTGCATCATCGCTCTGGAAAATGGAGATTTAAATAATCAGGCAGAAGTATCTGCTTATGCGGTCTCGCAGCCCAAGGTACATCTGGGAGTGCGGGAGGGAGAAACATACCGGCTCGAAGACCTGTTGTATTCATTGATGCTGGAAAGCCATAATGATTCGGCAGTCATTATTGCGGAAAATGTAGGTGGGAGCGTAGAGGGATTTGCGGCATTGATGAATCAAAAAGCGCAGGACATTGGCTGCGGCAATACGTACTTTATTACCCCCAATGGATTAGACGGACAGGATTCAACCGGAACGCATAGTACCACGGCAGAAGATCTTGCAAGGATCATGCGCTATTGCATTAAAGAGTCACCGAAGAAAGATAAATTCCTGGAAATCACCGGAACATCCTCTTATACTTTTTCTGATGTGAGTGGCAGCAGAAATTTTTCTTGTGTCAATCACAATGCCTTTTTAAACATGATGGAAGGGGCATTAACCGGAAAAACCGGGTTCACCGGAAATGCAGGCTACTGTTATGTGGGAGCTTTAGAAAGAGACGGAAAATGTTTTATCGTAGCACTATTAGCCTGCGGCTGGCCAAACAATAAAAATTACAAATGGAGCGATACCAGGAAATTGATGGAATATGGATTGGAAAATTATGAGTATCGTGATGAGTGGCAAGAACCAAAACTTCAGCCTTTGCCGGTGACGGACGGCATTCCATCCGACGGAAGCATGAAAGGGACGGCGTATGCCCGGGCTGTTTTGGATGTTGGCGGGGATGAAAAGAGTCTGAACTATTTGCTTAATAAGGATGAGAAGATAGAAATGACCTGTGAAATGAAAAGCAGCCTGAAAGCTCCTGTCGAAAAAGGAAACATTATTGGATATGTATCTTACCGGCTGGGGGATGACGTGATCAGGAAGTATCCCATACGGATACTGAATGCAGTAGAAAAAATCGATTATCCCTGGTGTTTAAAAAAGATGATGGAGCGTTTTACTGTTTAACCTCCCAAGCAAGTCCACCGCTTCTAAGCGAAGCGAAAGCGGTGGACTTGCTTGTTTCAGTAAGAGTTCAAGCTCTTGCTGAAATGGCAGCAAAGCTGCCAGGAGATTACGGGTAAGTAGCGAAGCGGATTACGAGTATCCGCTTTGACTACAATGAATTCATTGAAGATCAGCGGCACTTTTGAAAAGACCGATGATCTTTTTTTTATAACAGCTGTCATAAATGTGTTTAAATTATGTAAATTTTAAAAATGCTTGCTATTTACAAAAAAAACAGATACAATTAGACTAGTAAAAATTGGTTTTACTTATCACATATTAAAATGGAGGGTTGACTAATGAGCAATACAACACAGAACTTGGCAAGTAAACGAATTAGCGCATTACTTGATGAGAACAGTTTTGTTGAAATTGGAAAATGTGTAACAGCCAGGAACACTGATTTCAATATGCAGCAAAACGAAACTCCGTCTGACGGTGTAATAACAGGTTATGGAGTCATTGATGGAAATTTGGTTTATGTGTACAGCCAGGATGCAACGGTTTTGGGTGGCACGATTGGTGAAATGCATGCGAATAAGATTTCAAGAATTTATGACCTGGCAATGAAAATGGGTGCACCGGTGATCGGTATGATTGACTGTGCAGGATTCAGGCTTCAGGAAGCAACTGATGCCTTGAACGCATTTGGTGAAATCTATAGAAAGCAGACATCGGCTTCCGGCATAATTCCACAGATTACAGCGGTTTTCGGATCTTGCGGCGGCGGATTGGCAGTAGTGCCGGCATTGACGGATTTTACATTTATGGAGGAGCGAGACGCAAAATTATTTGTAAATTCTCCGAATGCATTAGATGGAAATGAGATTTCCAAATGTAATACGGCATCAGCGAAATTTCAGAGTGAAGAAGCAGGTCTGGTGGATTTCGTAGGAAGTGAAGCAGATATATTCAGCGGTATTCGGGAATTGATTTGTATGCTGCCTGCAAGTAATGAAGATGATATGTCTTATGAAGAGTGTATGGATGATTTAAACCGTGTATGTATGGGAATGGAAAATCTGGTGGGTGATACTGCGATCCTTCTTTCTAAAATATCAGATAATGAGGTTTTTATTGAAACAAAAGCAGCTTATGCAAAAGAAATGACAACCGGATTCATCAAACTGAATGGAACTACCGTAGGTGCCGTAGCAAACCGCACCGAAGAATATGATAACGAAGGAACTAAAATAAGTGAATTTGATGCGGTTTTAACAACAAAAGGTTCCAAGAAAGCCGCAAAATTCGTACAGTTTTGTGATGCTTTCAATATTCCGGTATTAACGTTGACGAATGTGAAAGGCTTCAAGGCAAATGTACATTCCGAAAGAAATATTGCCTCTGCCGCGGCAGAACTTATTTATGCTTTTTCAAATGCAACGGTTCCCAAAGTAAATGTGATTATCGGACAGGCTTTTGGCAATGCATATGTGGCAATGAACAGTAAAGCGATTGGTGCAGACATGACTTTTGCGTGGGAAACTGCCCAAATCGGTATGATGGATGCAAATCTGGCGGCGAAAATTATGTATGCAGATACGGATGCGGCTACTATTAATATAAAAGCAGCAGAGTACGCAACCTTACAATCCAGTGTAATGTCAGCAGCAAGACGCGGTTATGTTGATACCTTAATCCAGGCCCAGGACACCAGAAAATATGTCATTGGCGCATTTGAAATGTTATTCACAAAAAAAGAAGACCGTCCGTATAAAAAACACGGTACGGTTTAGGTGAGGTGAATATATGAAACGGAAAATAAAAGGTATATTATTTGCTTTGTGTATGGTGATTTCCATGATGGCTTTCACAGCATGCAGCGAAAAGAAAGAAGAAGCAGTTTCACAAACATCGTTATCTGCTGAGGAGATCACTTCTTATAATGAAACTGCCAGTCAGTTGATTAGTCAGGTTACTGCTTTTACGGATGCAGAAATTGAACAGTATATGGCGATGGAAGATGCATTTACTACATCAGCACTTACGTCATGGACTGGTGTAAAAGAGGAACTGGGTACTTTCAAATCAATCATAAGCCAGGATGTAAAATCGGAAAATAATATTATTACTATTACATCAGAAGCAGAATTTGAAAAAGGAAATGCAACGGTTAATGTGGAAATTGATTTAAGTCAGAATGCATTGACCGGTATGGATTTTTCAATAGAATATCCAATGTCTGTTTTAATGGGACGTGCAGCATTAAATACTGTAATTGGGTTAGGAACTGTATGTTTGGTTCTGTTTTTCCTGACTTTCCTGATTTCACTGTTTAAGTATATTCCAGGTCTGGAACGGAAATTTATTGGGAAAGAACCGGAAACGCTGCCGGAGCCGGAAGTAATCATGCCGCAGGAAGCTTTGGCAGATAAGGAATTGCTGAATGATGGTGAGTTGGCAGCAGTAATTGCGGCTGCGATTGCAGCATCTGAAAATATTTCAACAGATGGATTTGTCGTACGCTCCATCAAAAAATCGAATAGAATATTACGAAGAACTTAAGTTTAGGAGGAAATGAAGATGAAAAATTATACAATTACAGTGAATGGAACTGTTTATGATGTGACAGTTGAAGAAAACACTGGAGCAGCACCAAAAGCAGCAGCTCAGGCAGTGCAAAAAGCAGCACCAAAAGCAGCACC
>Ga0153928_1000052_pt1 | contig 58215 bp, 49 predicted proteins | sample TSNJ012MetaG_FD_106656 | JGI IMG/M metagenome (GOLD analysis project Ga0153928, IMG submission 106656) | Attine ant fungus gardens microbial communities from New Jersey, USA - TSNJ012 MetaG | ecosystem: Host-associated > Fungi > Mycelium > Unclassified | place: USA: New Jersey, Wharton State...
GGCCAAGCGCCTCGTTGCCCAACTCGCCAAGCTTGGCTTCGCAGTCCAACTTCAACCCGCTCCCCAGGCCACCTGATGCTGCCCAACCAAGCCGCACCGCCCACAGCAGTTTCTTCCTAGGAGCCGCGCAGCGGCGACGAAGCAATCCAGGGCTGGGCTTGTTGACGGGAGTGCTTCGTCGCTTCGCTCTCGCAATGACAAAATGGGTGGGCACGGCGGCGCTGCGCGCCGCCTTGGCCCACCCTACGGCCCTCTCGCGCGCCCGCTGTGCCCAGGGCTCACCGCTTGGGAACGCCGGCCAACAGCAGCCCACGCATGTAACGCTTGCGGTCTTGTGCTCTTTTGGACGGATAGGTTTTTGCGTGGTGAGCGATCGTGAAGTGCGGTTCGAGCGACAACAGCTTTGCGATATAGGGTTTTGCCTCGTCAGCGCGCCGGAGATGGCCGAGTGACGCAATCAGCGGCTTGTACCCGGCACTAAAATTAGGAAGAGCATTTACTGCACCGCGTCCCACGAGCACCGCCTGTTCGTAGTCGCCTTTGAAATAGTAGGCAACCGCATAGGCGGCTTCAAACATGCAAAAATACGGGTCGGATGGTGCCAAGTCGCGATAGCGGTTCAACCGCTGCAACGCCGCCGCCGGTTCGCCGATCCAACAATAGGTCGGGGCGCTGAGCGCCCAAACCAACGCCAAGTTTGGATTGAGTCGCAGCGAACGATCATAATAGCTGACGGCGGCGTCGAAGTCTCTTTTCCATGCGCAGGTGTGAGCATAGAAGCCAAGGGCCTCTGCATTGTCCGGATCTATTTCGATAGCCTTGAGGCACAGAGCCTCGGCGGTAGCCACTGTTCCGGCGACGTCCTCCGTCCAGCCCTGTCCCACACGGTTGATGTGCCAAAAGGCAGCCCAAGCCATGGCCATTGCGTTCTGCGGGTCGATCTCCATCGCCTGATGGATCAATGCGCCGGCGCGCTCGAATTTCTCCGGTTCCATACTGTAAAACAGTGGAATGGCCAGGAGCAGGAGGCCGGTCGCCCCGTAATGTTCCCGGCGATTGGGCTGGCCCTCGATGAAGAGAATGACCGGATCGATGCTGCCGACCACCCGGCCGGTGACCATTTCGTTCAACCGGTGCAATTCGTCGGCTTGCAGCTCGAAGCGCTCGCTCCAGACCGGCTGCGTGCCGCGCGTAAGATCGAGCAGGCGAACATTGATTTCGATCAGTTCTCCCTGCCGGGTGACGACGCCGTCCACGGCGTAATCCACTTCTTTGCGCTGAAGAAGATGCCCGCCGGTGTAATTCACCAACGGCCTGTATATGAACGAGACCGGAGCGACGACATCAAACCAGCGAAACCGGGCCAAGGCGGCGGCGATGTCGTGGCTCAGGGAAAAGGCCAAATCCTCTCCCGTTTCACTGCCCCTCCCCTCGAAGCGGAGCACCGCAACTCGCAGCCGGCTTCGTCCCGGCAACGGTTGGGGCGCATAGGATTCGTTTGAGAGGCGGGAGTGCGGCGGCACATTGTGTTTGATTTGGGATGAAGGGCGCACGCCTTGCGGACGAAGCAAGGCTCTCGTGTTCCATCTGAACCGGTCCCGTTCCTGCCTGAGCCAGCGGTCGAAGGCCGCGCTAACGCCGTCGAGGCCCTCGAGCAGCTTACCGGTGCAGAACAGCGCCAGATCGCTGCGCACATCATCCGGAGAAGAGGGTTCGAGCAACGCCGTGGTATCGATCCAGCACGCATCGGCGTTGAGCCGGATCGTGGCGCGCCCGATTGAAATCAGCTCCGTGGCAAGGGAACCCATGGCCGCGCACAATTCGCTCAGCGCATGACGCTGGCTGTCGCGCGCCAGTTCGTCGCTGGCCTGATCCCACAACAGGCGCGCCAGCCGGATGCGCGGGACTTTTTTCCCGAAGGCGAGGCAAAGAAAAGCTAGCATCGCGCGGGTTTTTTTTCCGCGCGGAAGGATGTCGTCGCCCAGATAGCTCGTTGCCCGCATCGGGCCGAGCAGATGGATGCGCGCGATCCGGCACGCCGTCGGCCGCCGAACGAGCCGGGCGATATGGGCCGTCACAGCCGTACCGTGGGCGCTACTGAGCGCGCTGTGCATGGCGTCCGTCCCCCGTCATCGGGACGCTGTCCGTAACCCAATTTCGTTTCACGCTAGTCGAGACTGGTGCTTGGGTGAAGCACCAAAAAGTTACGAACACTGGTTGAGTACGTACTTAAGGTTAACAACCTGATAATTTCGCACTATATATTGTATGCCCGAATCGAGTCGGGCCTAAATCTGGGAGCAAATCATGAAAGAAAATAGCGCTGTGAAAATTCCGTCCCTTCCGGCTGTCGTGGTCGACCCGGGCAAGGTTCGGGTAGGAGGATATAGTCCGGCCTTTCCTGGCCGGCGTGCAAAGTGCGTGCAGCCCAACATCGCCGACAACGGCACTATTCGGATGGGATCGTTCAGCCCTCTGTTTCCGGCCCCGCGCGCAGAGTAAGTCGACCCGAACAGATTGGATTGCGTGAGCGACCGACGCGACATTCGCGTCGGCCGCTCGCTTTTAGCATAAAAACAAATAATGCGAAGGAGCCTCCTGTTCACCTCTACCATATATTGCGCCTTTACGATTATCTCGACAAAATATCGAACCCTTTCATGAAACGGAACGTCTCCGACAAATTGTCAACAGCCTGACTCCTGCAATCGGGAACAATGCTAGTTTTCGTGTGGGCGCGATGAGCGCAAGCTTTTCGCCAACCCGTAGCTGACAGCCGCCGGAGACGGATAAGTCGATTGCGTCGCTTCGTCGGCCGGCGGGATCTTCGAGACCTGCCGGCCGGCGTTTTCCCACCTTGCGGAATGATGAAGTCCCGCCCCCTGTTTTCCGATTTTCCAGGAATTCCACCCGCGCCAACGGCAATTCCATTTTGAATCGAGGAATTGATGCCTGCAAGGAATCGGAGGCCCGCCGCGAGGCGTCCCAGTTCGGTCGAGCTCGTGGTCGGGCGCAACGTCCGCATCTGGCGATTGAGCAGAGGCATGACGCAGGAGGAGCTCGCAAAGCGGCTCGGCGTCACGTTCCAGCAGCTCCAGAAATACGAAGTGGGCGCCAATCGCATCGGGACGGGGCGCCTCGTCAAGATTGCCGCCGTCCTTCGCGTTCCCATCGCGGCGCTGTTCGAGGGCGCCGATCGATCGAACGCCACCGCGTTGCTCTCGCTCGTGTCCGACTCGCGCTCGTTTCGGCTCGCCTCAGCCTTCGACGCCATCAAGGAGAGCACCTTGCGCCTGTCGCTCGTCACGCTGGTGGAAAAGATCGCTGACGCGGTTCCGCCATCGAAACGGCGCCGCTAGCGCCCGGCGCGCGGCCAGTCCGTAGCGTGCTAAGCGCGCCGATGGGTGGGGCGGGCCCACCATTTGCGTTGCCGATCGCGCGCTTGCCCACCGCGTCATTGCGAGGAGCCGCGCAGCGGCGACGAGGCAATCCAGGGGCTGAGCTTGTTGACGGGAGTGCTTCGTCGCTTCGCTCTCGCCATGACAAAATGGGTGGGCACGGCGGCGCTACGCGCCGCCTTGGCCCACCCTACGGCCCTCTCGCTCTTTACTGGCTGCTGAACAGGTTTTGCGGGATTTTCGCCGCGGAGAAGATGTAGTCGCGCGAGGCCTCCAGTTGCTGGCGTAGCTGGTCCAGGTCCACGTCGAGGAGCGCTCCTTTCCACTTGCGTATTTTGCCGGCGACGATCACGGTTTCGACGTTGGTGCGATCCATCAGGGACACGACCGCGCCGGGCACCTGGTTGAGCGGCACGACGTTGATCCTGGTGGCGTCGAGAATGAGGATGTCGGCCTCCTTGCCGGGCGTGAGCGAGCCGGTCTTGTCGTCGAGCCGCAGCGCCTTGGCGCCGTTGATGGTGGCGAAGCGGAGCACGTCGCGGGTCGTCAGCGGGGCCGGAACGCCCGCGGGCAGCGGCGGCCAATAAGGGAACGAGCCGCCGACGGTATTCGCGCTTTGCGGCAGGCCCCAGTCCAGCGGGTTGGGCAGGTTCTGCCCGGGCACCGTATTGGGGCTGTCGAGGGTCATCTGGTTCACCAGCGCGCGCTGCAGATTCATGGCGGAGCGCATCTGGGTGAAAAAGTCCGCCGTCAGCGTGCACTCGACGTCGACGGAGAGCGACGGCTCGAACGGGGGATTGTGCGGATTGGCGAGGTTGAAGCTCTGCATCCGCAGAATCGGCGGTGTGCCATGCCGCATGTTCATCTCGATCGGAAAGGCGATCGAGACCTGCGCCCCGTTGTTGTAGACCGCCTTCCAGGCGTTGTCCGACATTCCGGTCATGTGGATGAACAGGTTGTCGGGCCCGATGGCAAGCGGACTGCCGGGCGCATTGGCGGCAAGCGTGTCGAGCGTGGGGCGTATCCCAAACGGCGAGAGGATGTGCGCCGCGACCTGCAGGCCGAGCTGCCGCCCGATCGCCCATGACTGCGGGTAGACGAAGGCCCCGGTGTTCGGGTCTTGCAGATACACCTCGCCTCCCATGATCATGGTGACGAGCTGATCGGGCGAGGCGAAGAACTGTTTTTTGATCCGGACCGCATCCCCCGGATACTTGTAGGTGCTGGGAGCCGGGAAGACGTTGGGAATGCCGGCGCCTTCGAAATAGCCGAAGGCGGCGCGGCGCCCGGTGTCGAACAGCGCCTGGATCGCGGCGTCCGAGTGCTGCGGCGTGTAGTGAATCTGCGAGACGTCGTGCACGGTGGTGACGCCGTCGTCGAGCTGGGACAGTCCTGCGAACAGCTCGTTGATGTAGACGTCCTGCGGCCGGTACACCGGCGCGAACGTCAGCAGAATGAACTCGAAATAGGCCGTGTTTCCGCTTGGCCCACTGTTGGCATCCGTAATCAGAACGCCATCGGCGAGAAAGCTTCGCAGCGCGGTCTCGAACTGATGGTGGTGCGTGTCGATGAAGCCGGGCATGACAATGCGCCCGCGCGCATCGATCACGTCGGCGCCGCCGGCCGACAGGTTCGGTCCGACCGCAAGGATGCGCTTGCCCTCGACCAGGACGTCGGCCTGGGGAAAGTCGCCCACCTTCGGGTCCATCGACATCACCGACCCGCCGCGGATGACGTAACGCCGGCCCGACTGGCCGCTCCCCAACGGCGGGTTTGTCGCGCTCGCCAGTTGCGCCGCGGCCGGCCGCGGCGCGAACAGCCGCAGCCCGGCGGCGGATACTCCGGTCGCCAGGGCTCCTTTGAGGAAATTGCGCCGCGTCGCGAAGTGGTTCTGCATCCTGCCTTGCGCGCACAATATGCACATATGATCCTCCCCTAACCGTCGTCGTCCGCACGACGACTTGCGCGCTTATCCTGCCGCCGCTCCGCTGCGGAGTAAATGTTTGGAACAGAAACTTTCCGCAAAGTGGCAGCGTCCCAACTTGTTTGATGGGCGCTCGCCCACTGCGGCCGATGTTTGTTTGACGCGCAGAAGGATCATGCTGCCGCAAGCCGCGGAAGCGGGATGACTTTCTTCGAATCGCTCAACGCGCGCGTGGGTGGCTAAGCGCTCCGATGGGCGCGCGTGCCCACCGAGTCAGAGGTCAGAGATCGGATGTCAAAACTTCCGGCATCCGACACCCGTCAGGCCGCGTGCTCGGAGGCGGTCGGCAGCAGCTCCGGGCGATAGTTCGGCTGCAGAATATCGAGCCGCATCGGCACCGGCGTGCCCAACCACAGCGCATTCTTGCTGTGGTCGTCGTAGGAGCTCTCCGTCAAAGGATGGATGAGAACGTCGAGGCCCTCACGATTGAGCATCAGCCAAGGCACGATTTTTTGGAACTCTCCGGTCTGGAAGATGATGTTGAACTGAGAAATCGGGTGCGGGCCTCTCGGTTCATCGCTGAAGGCTCCAGGCTCTACGGCGAATCTTCCGAGGATTGTCTCCCGCAGACCCTCGGCAATCCGCCGGGTAGCCGCATTATAATAGACATGAGCGTGATAGCCTTTGATTTCGGTCACGCGACGTCTCCTCGTGCGATATCAGCCCCCGATATTTCCCAAATGAAGTCCGAACTGAATACTCTGCCTTTTCCTGCCTTTCCGCAAGAGCGGCGCGCCGTGTTTGCCTGCGAACCGCGCACGCAGGTCACGCCACCTCGACTATCGGCGATACCTGTGCGATTTTCCTGTTCGATCGTGATGTGCCTCACATTTCCCGTCGCGCGGCCGTTATGAAGCCCACTTTAACCTTCGAGCAGCAGGCCCTTGGCCTGTGAGCATGCCTGCATACGTCAAAAATTCTCCGCATTGATCGGGTGTAATCGCACAAATTACGCTTAGGGCGGGGGGCCTCGCAAGGGACCCCACGGAGTAAGCAAACATGTCGATTTATATCCTGCGCGGCCGTTATAGCGCCGAAGCGCTCAAAGGAATGGTGGCAAGCCCCGAAGATCGCGAGGCCGCGATCGCCAAGGTGGTGGAAAAAGCCGGCGGGCGGCTGATCGGCTATTACGTGACCTTCGGCCAAGACGATTGGTTCGTGATCGCCGACTGCCCGAACAACGAAGTCGCTTCCTCGATTGCCCTCGTCGCGGCCGCGGGAGGCAGCGTCACCCATACCAAGACCACGGTGGCCATGACGTCGCAGCAGGCCATGGCCACTTTCAAGGCAGCCGGTGAGCTGGCGAAATCCTTCAAGAGCGCCGGCCGTTGATCCGGCCTGGCGCCGTCGCGCGCCGTCGGATGGCTAGCGCATGATCCCGAAAAGTGTGAAGCGGTTTTCGGAAAAGATCATGCGCCAGCAAAAACTTAGAGCGGGATGACGATTCGACCTAAAGTCATCCCGCTCTAAGGCGGCGCGGAACGCCGCCGTGCCCACCGGACCAACAATGGCGGGCGCCGTCGGAACAAACCCTTTTCGCCTCGGTTATTTTTTTTGGAGGGTCCGTGCACGCTCGAGCGCGGACGCACGTGGAACACCGGAGTACGCACATGACAGGAAAGATTTTTGCGAAGGCCAGGTCGGCTGCGGTCCGTGGCTTGGCTGTCGTCGCGGTGGTCGCGACCTACGCCCTGGGAAGCCTCGGCGGCCAGGTCGCTACGGCGGTCGGCGTCTCGACCATCGCGTTGACGGCTTCGGCGACGCCCGCCGGCGCCTGGTGGCGTCGAGGCTGGGGCTGGGGTTGGCACCGTCCGTTCTGGGGCTGGCGCCGCCCGGTGGTGTGGGGCTGGCGCCGCCCGGTCGTGTGGGGTTGGCGCCGTCCGGTCGCATGGGGCTGGGGGCCTGGATGGGGCTGGGGCCGTGGATGGGGCTGGCGCCGTGGCTGGCGGCGCTGGTAGCCGGCGCGGAACCTGAACGCCTGTTAATCATTTGGTTTAGCGGGAAGCACGTCTCCTGCTGACCCAACGAGGACGGAGCCCCGGCGACCCGCTCGCCGGGGCTTCTCTGTCCGTGGAATCCACAGGATAAGCGCGCCGATGGGCGCGCGTGCCCACCAGCGACCCGTCAGACCAAAATATCTGAGCTTGTTCTCGCAGATGCGCAGAGCGCGGGGAAATATGAGCGTGCAACAAACACCCACGTCCTCCTGAGGAGGCCGTGCGCAGCACGGCCGTCTCGAAGGATGGAAGCACGCGCGGCGTTTGTTTCCATCCTTCGAGACGCGCGCCTTCGGCGCGCTCCTCAGGATGACGTTTGAGGCTGTTCGCGCGCGAAGCGAGGGGACGCCGTGCCCACCAATGGTGGGCACGGCCACTACGCGGCGTTAGCCCACCCAACGGCCCTCGGCCCGCTGTGTCAGGCTTCACGCAGCCTTAATGCTGCGGCGCCGTTCCGGGTTCGACCCGCGCGTGGGCGTGCTTGCGTTGGTTCACGCGGATGGCGTTCCAGATCGCAGCAAGACCAACGACGACCGTGAGAGCCGCGACGGCAATCGCTATGTCGAGGATCGTTTCATAGGATGCCTCTTCTACTGATGAAGAACCGCAACGGCTTCCGTAGGCGCCTCCTGCGGCCGAACCGCGTCTATGCGGAAAGTACCGCACTTTCGACAGACAGGCAAAGCGAGCTCGCCAGGGCGGCCACAAGCACCACCAAGGCAATTGCGTCTGCCTGGCGGTCGGTGTGCCCGGTGAAGAAAGCGTAGAATACGGATGCGGTCACCAGCGCGACAAGCGCGACTACAAGCAGGATGTAGGTAAACGGGGTAATCGACCGCTTCTCGCGTCGGCCAATCGGGCTGATGGACAGCAGGGCGAGGCCGGACGCAACAACAGCGAGGACACAAATTTCTGGCAGGGTGTTTCAATTATCTGGGTGCAGTTCGTGTAAGCTTTGGTGTCCTGATTGTATGAATTTGGAAGGCACGTGGCGAGCATCGGTAAGGCAGAGAAATTGTCAACATATTCATACATCAGTAGCGGAATAAACCCACAATCGCTTCTCCGAACCACTGAGCGATTCCGTAGAAGATCGCGGCCACATATCGGCCGACCATTGACGGGTCCATTTCCCCGCTCTTCGATAAGTTCGTCGCAACAGAAAGACAGCCCCGGTCGCGAAAGACCGAAGGAAGTTAGACGGCTCATTGGGTGCTGTCCTAAATGAACGTTGCCGGCGGGCCCAGTGTCCTAAGTGGTGGGGACAAGTGTCCTAGGTCATCTCACCGGAATGGGTTTGCCTTTCCGCCAATAAAAACCCTAATTGCTTCTTCGGCCGGGATATCTTTAGTTGTAGCAAACGCGACGGTGGCAGGCGCTGGGGGGATCGCTGCCGGTTCATTAGCTTCCATAGCGGTAGGGCCGCCAACGAGTTCTATTCTAGAGTCCAGAAGCCCGGCGACCAACGCATCGGCCGCCTCTTTGGAATCAGGAACCCCTTTTCGATACAGGACGTGCACCCCTGGTACCGGCGACGCTGTGTGTAAATCCCATAAGGTCGCTTGCCATTTAGCCCCCATCATAAGCCCGATAATGGTCATTCCCAACGTGAATGTGTCTGGCGAAGAGGCTGGGTACATCCAAATACGGACCGTCATCCCAGGGTATTTAGAAAGGGCCTCTTGGAATGCGGCGCGTTGGTCGTACCAAATAAAACGATCCGCCAACGCATGGTGCGTTGCGACTAATTGTTGCTGTAAGACGAGATTGCTGGCTTTAAGTCGCTCAGCTTGGAGATTTAATTCTCCGATTTTTCTATTAGCCACTTCGCGCGCCAAATCCCAATGGTGCTCTTTAACGAAACCCATCCAGACGATTGCGACGGTTGCACCGGCACCGAGTATCAAGCTTCCAACTAAAACCCAGCTAGCTCGGTCGAATATCCAGCTAGCCCAATCGAGTGGCGGCCAAGGTTCTTTCGCATGGTTCGCAATTTCGGCCATTGTCATCATCATAGTCATGAGAATTGCGGGTCTGATCGCAATCGCGCGGGCCATCCGACGCCGCGAGCACTAAATGTCCTCCAATTTTACCACCTCTGCACCTATTGCCACTAGAGCGGCGAGCATAAATGTCGCCGGAAACGTCCCACGGCTGAGCTTGTTGGAGACCGAGGCTTCGGTTTCGTCTAGTCCATGGTTTTTCAGCCGCTCGGCAAGCTCGCGGTATCCTACATCGGCCCGTTTCAGCTCGGCTTTGAGGTATCGTTTAGCGCGATCCTCCCAGGAAACGAGTTTTCCGGCCATAGTGCCTCCGAAAATTTCCTCTCATATATGCGATTTTCCTCTTGACTGCAAGAGATGCATCGTATTGTATATGCAAGCTACCTCGCATATCCGATACGGTACTGCCATGATCCTCCTTTCCCGCGACCAGCAAATCCAAGTCATCGGCGCTTTGACCGAGGGGATAAGCATCCGGGCAATCGAGCGGATGACCGGCATTCATCGCGACACGATCATGCGCCTTGGCGCACGTGTCGGCCGCGGCTGCGCTGAATTGCACGACCGGACGATGGTCGGCTTGCGGGTCGGCCGTTTTGGAGCCTGATGAGGTATGGGCCTATGACGGCAAGAAGCAGCGGCACTTGAAGCGTACGGACAGTCCGGAGAAGGGCGACCATATCGGCCGACATTGACGGGTCCATTTCCCCGCTCCTGGATAAGTCCGTCGCAACCGAAAGACAGCCCCGGTCGCGAAAGACCGAAGGAAGTTAGACGGCTCATTGGGTGTTGTCCTAAGTGGGGCGTGCGGCGACCCTAGTGTCCTAAGTCGCAGACCGCAGTGTCCTCCTGTTCGACTGCCTCGCCTCAATTGGCGAAGTTTCCGCCCATGGGCTGGTCGGTCAAGCGCAGGTCGGCTTGCGGAACCGTTCCATCCTCCAACACGATCTTTGCGTTGGGTTTGAAGATGGCAAACGACTCGCCGGTTTGATGCAATCTATCGTCAGTTGTCGATTTATAACTGACGCAGACAAGCAGCAAAATATTACCGGAATATCCAGGCGCTTCCCGGGCAGCATCGAAAAGGGCCGGATTGCCATTGAGATGAAAAAAATCCTCCCATGTCTGGCCCTTGAAAAGAGTCTTGCTCATGAAACTCCCCATGGTTTTATTCATCTGAGCCAGCCCATCACATAATTTTTTCAACTCGCTTGGTACATCTGTGCCGGGAATGGGCTGGCCCTGCGGAATGCCGTCTTTGATCTGATCTGCGGGCCAGTATCCGATCATGAAGGGGCGAATGTCGGCGTGCAAATCGACATTAGTGGCCGGCGTGTTGCCGGTATTGGTAACTTTAAATTTGATTGGAATATGCCATCGGACGCCAGCATCCCATCCGAGTGCGTCATAAGCCAGCGGGCCGGCGATCGCGACTTCGAGCGATACCCAAGGCCGATCAGGGCTATCGATTTTGCGGCCAAGTTCCTCCCGAGACCTTTCATGTTCCTGGAGTTGCAGAGCCAAGAGCAACAGCAAGCAAACGACGCCAGCAAAACCAAACCATATGCCGGCAATTCGACGCTCCGCGAACCATGCCGCGACTGCGATGGCAATCAACACGCCAGCGCCGATAACTGGAAGCCATACGTTCAACAACTCCATTTTCTTGCTCGGCATAACTCAGATTGGCTTTGGTTTTCCGCTCTATTGGCGGGAATAGGATTCGGTTTCTTCGCCGGTTTTGCGGTCGGCCAAATAAGCAACAGGGCGACTTGGGTCGTTTGTGTCCTTTATTTCAGTTGTTTTTGTTTCGGAGCGAACATCGGGTCAGCCTTCGCCGCGACCACTACGCGCAGCGTCCCTTTGGGGACCGGCATGGCTTCGCTATTACCTGCTGCGGACATTCCAAAATTCGTGCTTTTGACGAGCGCGTTATACAGCGCAGCTAAGGCTAAATCGCGCTCCCAATCCAATTCCATCGTGGGGTTTGATCCAATGAGCGTAACCCCGCTTGGCTGGCCTCCCGCCGCCACAGCTCTAGGCAGTTTTTGCCATATCGTGTCTTGCGACGGCTCAGGTATCGGGACGGGCAGCTCTACTTCCCATCCAACGCTAATAAGCGCCCCCTGCAAATGGAATGAAAAAACCCACGCGTCCGATGCATCTGGTACGTACCAGATAGCAACGTGCGCTTTGGGTTTGCCCGCTAGTTCTTTACTGAAAACCTCACGGTTTAGCCCTCTAGCACTCGCAAGCCGTCGTAATTGCTCTAGTTGTAATTCTGCTTCTTTTTGGCGTGCATTTGCTTCGGCAATCTGCTTGCCCGTTTCTAATTTGTACCGGCCTAGCGCCTCTTCTGCGGTTTTCGCTTCTCGTTTGTGGGAAATGATTGACCCGGCTGTCGTGACGCCAATTGAGGTGGCCACTAGCGCTGCTGCAATTACTGAGATGATCAGCCAAAAATCCCACCATTCGCCATTATGGCCAAGAAACAGAGTCGAGGCTGCGTCATTAGCATTGCTAATCGTCTCTGTCATAGGAGGATCAACCGTATTGATATTCGGCGTCGTCGCGATCCGAGAATACCGAGGCAGACGCTAGATGTCTTCCAGTTTGACCACCTCCGCGCCGATTGCAACCAAAACGGCCAAGAAAAACCTGGCCGAGAATGTGCCGCGTGCAAGCTTGTTCGCAATCGAGGCAGCGTTTTCGGTATGGCCATGTGCCTTCAAGCGCTTCGCCACTTCCTCGTACGTCACATCGGCGCGTTTGATTTCCGCCTTGAGGAATAGGCGGGCGCGGTCCTCCCAGCTCTTGGCCTTGGGTTGGGTTGCCATAAAAATCTATCTTATACGATATTTTCCCATTGACAAGGGTATATTTTACGCACTAAACATATCTTGTACGCTAGAAACATGGCGTAGCTACGACCCGGAGCGGATAGGATGGGCTAAGCGCGCCGATGGGCGCGCGTGCCCACCAGCGACCCGTCAAACCAAAATATCGGAGCTTGTCCTCGCAGATGCACAGCGCGGGGAAATATGAGCGTGCAACAAACACCCACGTCATCCTGAGGAGGCCTTGCGCAGCACGGCCGTCTCGAAGGATGGAAGCACGCGCGGCGTTTGTTTCCATCCTTCGAGACGGCGCGCCCATCCGGCGCGCTCCTCAGGATGACGTTTGAGGCTGTTTCGCGCGCGAAACGAAGGGGCGCGCCGCGCCCACCGAGTGTTTGTTACTACGGCCGGTCGCGGGCGTGCATTACAGAACCAAGCGGCACGGCCGCGATTGGCAAGGACGGTGGGCACGGCCGCTCCGCGGCCTTAGCCCACCCTACGCCGCGCCGCGTTCACGCATGCAGGTCGAACCGGTCGAGGTTCATCACCTTGGCCCACGCCGCCGCGAAGTCGTGCGCGAATTTCTCCTTCGCGTCCGCGCTCGCATAGACTTCGGCGAAGGCGCGCAGCTGCGAGTGCGAGCCGAAGATCAGGTCGACGCGCGTGCCAGTCCACCTGAGCGCGTCGGTCTTGCGGTCGCGCCCCTCGTAGACGCCGTCGCCGGCCGGCCGCCATTGCGTGCCCATGTCGAGCAGGTTGACGAAAAAGTCGTTCGTCAAGGTCTCCGGCCGCCGGGTGAAGACGCCGTGTTTGGCGCCGCCAACGTTGGCGCCGAGCACGCGCAGGCCGCCGATGAGAACCGTCATCTCCGGCCCGGTGAGCGTGAGCAACTGCGCGCGGTCGACCAGCGCCTCCTCGGGCAGCATGAACTGGCGCTTGCCGGCGACGTAGTTGCGGAAGCCGTCGGCGCGCGGCTCGAGCGGCGCGAAGGAGTCCGTGTCGGTCTCTTCCTGCGAAGCATCCATGCGGCCCGGCATGAACGGAACCCGCACGTCGATGCCGGCATCCTTCGCGGCCTTTTCGACCGCCGCGCCACCGCCGAGCACGATCAGATCGGCGAGCGAGACCTTCTTGCCGCCGTTCGCGGCGGCGTTGAACTCGTTGCGGATCGCTTCGAGCTTCGCCAGCACGGTCTTGAGCTGCGCCGGCTCGTTGACCTCCCAATCCTTCTGCGGGGCGAGGCGGATGCGCGCGCCGTTGGCGCCGCCGCGCTTGTCCGAACCGCGGAAGGTCGAGGCCGACGCCCAGGCGGTCGCCACCAGCTGCGATACCGAGAGGCCGCCGGCGAGAAGCTTCGCCTTGAGCGTTGCGACGTCCTTCTCCTCGATCAGCGGATGATCGACCGCGGGGACCGGGTCCTGCCAGATCAGCGTCTCTTTCGGCACGAGCGGACCGAGGTAGCGGGCGATCGGGCCCATGTCGCGGTGCGTGAGCTTGAACCATGCGCGGGCGAACGCGTCCGCGAACTCGTCCGGGTGTTCATAAAAGCGCCGCGAGATCTTCTCGTAGGCCGGATCGAAGCGCAGCGAGAGGTCGGTCGTCAGCATGGTTGGGAGGCGCTTCTTTGCCTTGTCGAAGGGGTCGGGAACGTTCGCTTCCGCGCCCTTCGCCTGCCACTGCCACGCGCCCGCCGGGCTCTTGGTGAGCTCCCATTCGTATTTGAACAGGTTGTCGAAGAAGTGGTTGCTCCACCGCGTCGGCGTCTGCGACCAGACGACTTCCGGGCCTCCGGTGATGGTGTCGGGCCCGAAGCCGGTGCCGTATTTGCTCTTCCAGCCGAGGCCCTGGTCCTCGATCGCACCGGCCTCCGGTTCCGGCCCCATGAAGGACGGATCGCCCGCGCCGTGGGTTTTGCCGAACGTGTGACCGCCGGCGATCAGCGCGACGGTCTCTTCGTCGTTCATCGCCATGCGGAAGAAGGTCTCGCGGATGTCGTGCGCCGCGGCGACGGGGTCCGGCTTGCCGTTCGGGCCTTCCGGATTGACGTAGATGAGGCCCATCTGCACCGCGCCGAGCGGCTCGGCGAGTTGGCGTTCGCCGCTGTAGCGTTCGTCGCCCAGCCAGGATCCCTCGGGTCCCCAGTACAGCTCTTCCGGCTCCCACACGTCGGCGCGGCCGCCGCCGAAGCCGAACGTCTTGAAGCCCATCGATTCGAGCGCGACGTTACCGGCGAGGACCATCAGGTCGGCCCACGAGATCTTGCGCCCGTACTTTTGTTTGATCGGCCACAGCAGCCGGCGCGCCTTGTCGAGGTTGGCGTTATCCGGCCAGGAGTTGAGCGGGGCGAAGCGCTGCTGGCCGCCGCCGGCGCCGCCGCGGCCGTCGGTGATGCGGTAGGTGCCGGCGCTGTGCCACGCCATGCGGATCATCAGCCCGCCGTAGTGGCCGAAGTCGGCCGGCCACCACTCCTGCGACTCGGTGAGCAGGGCGCGCAGGTCCTTGATCACCGCGTCAAGGTCGAGGCTCTTGAACTCCTTGGCGTAGTCGAACGCCTTGCCCATGGGATCGGCCAAGGGGGAATTGCGATGCAGCACCTGGAGGTCGAGCTGGTTCGGCCACCAGTCGCGGTTGGTGCGCCGGGAGCTTCCGCCGAAGGGGCATTCGCCCGTGCGCGCGTTGTCGGTCTTGGCGTCCATCTTTTCTTCTCCATCGCCGTCCCCAGCCGTGCGCAACAGTGCGTCAGCACCGAACCTAGCGGGCGGGTCCCATCAGGTCTAATCGTATTGCTTAGAGTACCCCATAAGGTTACCTTATCGGATGATTTCCCTGCGCCAGTTGCGGTATTTCGCTTCGCTCGCGCGGCATCGTCATTTCGGCCACGCCGCCGACGATTGCGCCGTGACGCAGCCCGCGCTCTCGATGCAGATCAGGGAGCTGGAGCGCGAGATCGGCGCCGAGCTGGTCGAGCGCCGGCATGGCGAGGTCGCGCTCACCCTGACCGGGGTCGAAGTGGCGCAGCGCGCCGAGCGCATTCTCGCCGCCGCCCGCGACCTCGTCGACTTCGCGCGCCACCGCGAGATTCTCTCCGGGTCGCTCACGCTCGGCATCATCCCGACGCTCGCGCCTTACCTGCTGCCGCGGTTGCTGCCTCTTCTGCAGCGTGCCTATCCGGCGCTTCGCCTCGACATGCGCGAGACCCAGACCGACGTGCTGGTCGGCGAACTGGTCGCGGGCGACCTCGAATGCATCCTGCTGGCGCTGCCGATCAAACATGCGGACGTCGAGACCGCCGCGCTGTTCCGCGATCGTTTCCTGCTCGCCGCGCCGGCGGACGAGCCGATGCCGCGCCGGGCGCTCAAGGCCGATGAGGTCGATCAGCGCCGCCTGATCCTGCTCGAGGAAGGCCATTGCCTGCGCGATCAGGCGCTCGCCTTTTGCGCCACCAGGCGCGGCGATTCCGCGGCCGCGCTCGGCTCGACCTCGCTCGCCACCGTGATGCAGATGGTCGCCAACGGTTACGGGATCACGCTGCTGCCGGAAATCGCGGCCGAGCAGGAAGCGCGCGACACGCGCGTGGCACTGCGGCGCTTCCGCACCCCCGAACCGGGCCGCACCATCGGGCTCGCCTGGCGCAAGACGTCGCCGCGCCGGCGCGACTTCGCCGCGCTCGGCGAAGCCGTCAAGCGGGCGGTGGAGAAATAAAAGCCGCGCAATCCGTAGGGTGGGCTACAGTAAGCCCGCCGACGCCCGAAGGGCAAAGGCGGGCGTGCCCACCCAATCGATCGCGAGCAACAAATAAAAGCGTCATCCTGAGGAGCGCGCCGAAGGCGCGCGTCTCGAAGGATGGAAACAAACGCGGTGCATGCTTCCATCCTTCGAGACGGCCGCGCGCAAGAGCGCGCGGCCCCCGGGACGAAGTGCCCGGGGGATGACGTCGCAGTTGTTCCGTGTCGTTTGTCCCCGGCGCTCAGTCGTCACGCGTCGCGTCGCGCAATGCGTCCTTGGCCCCGCCGACCGCGTTTTGCACTTTGCCGGCCACTTTCTCGGCCTTGCCTTCGCCCTCGGTCTTGGCGTCGCCGGTGACCTTGCCGAAGGTTTCCTTGACCTTGCCTTTGGCTTCCCGGGCCGCGCCTTCGATACGATCCTTGTCCATGATTCCCTCACGTCTGTTCATGTGCCGACACAACGGCCACGCAGGCGGAAAGTTCCGCCGGCCGGGCACGCGCTGCGGCCGGCCGCAAGGTGGGCTAGAGCATGATCCCGAAAAGTGGATACCGGTTTTCGGAAAAGATCATGCTCCAACAATAAGTTAGAGCGGGGATGACGATTCGAAGGAAAGTCATCACGCTCTAAGGCAACGCGGAGCGTCGCCGTGCCCGCCGCAACAAACAAATGTGCCGGCGGCGAAGCCGCCGTGCCCGCCAGAGTGATTTGTTTGTTGCACGGCCGTGGTGGGTACGCCGTCCCCTCGCTTTCGCGAGGGTCCTGCGTGGCCCACCCTACATCCGGAGGCCGCTCACGATGGCCGGCCGCCGACCGTCCACACCCCCTTTTCTCCGCCGCGAATAGCGTTAGCATTCAACCGAAGCTTCGAGCGTGATTCCATCGAGCATGATCCCGAAACGTGGGTACCGGTTTTCGGAAAAGATCATGCTCCGGGAATAAGTTTCACGGCGGGGGATTCCAGCATGACCGGCATTGGCTCTCGCGCGCCCGCGGCGGCGCTCGCCTGCGGCGCTATCCTGTTCTCCGGTTGGGCAGCTTTGGCCGCCTCTACCTGCCCGGACGAGCACGCGACGCCCCAGGTCCCGAAGGATCGCACGCTCTGCCAGAAGCTTGAGCCGATCGTGCGCAATCCGAGCGCGCATCCGCTGGGCGAATACGAGACGGCGCTCAACCAATACCTCACGGCGCTATGCCACCGCGACGTCGATGCCGGCTGGAAGCGCGACAAATACGTGCGCGACACCGGCCCGTGGATCGGCACCTATCGGGATGGAAAGTGGAAAGGCCAGTATTACGGCACGCACGCGCCGGTGCTCATCTGGTATTCGCCCGAGTTGTATCAGTGGCTCAAGGCCAATCGCCCCGAGGACCGTCCGCCGCCCGCGACGCCGCAGCCGGTTCCGGACGGGGCGATGATGGTCAAGGAAATGTACACCCCGCCGGCCGCCGCCTGCGCTTCCGTCGATCCGACCATGTTGCTGCCGGTCGTCCCCGGCTCCGCCGTGATGGTGCGCGACAGCAAGGGCGCGAACGACGGCTGGTTCTGGGGCTGGTACGGCTGGGCCGGTTCGGGCTGGGCGGTCGACTGGCCGGCGAAGGCCACGAGCCCTTATCCCAACATGGGCTTCGGCCAGTACTGCACCAACTGCCACGCCTCCGCAAAGGACAATCAGACCTTCGCGGCGCTCAAAAACATCGACGGCGAGCACGGCACCCCGCTGGTGTTTTTGAGTCAGAACTTTTTCCTCGATCCGTCCTGGCAGAACCTGCAGACGCGCGTGGTTCAGTCGGCCAACCAATCGCCCGCCGCGGGCACCGGCTCGAGTTACAATCCCGCCTTCACCGCGGTCTTCCCACCGCGGCCGCGCCCGCCCGAGGTCGCCAAGCAAATCCCCAACCTCGCGATGCCGCCGGCGACCTATGACAACGTCTGGGTCATGCCGGGCGTGGTGAACGCGGCGAGCCAGTACGTCACCTCCGACCAATGCGTCGGCTGCCACAGCGCCGGCGGGACCGGAATTCAGTTCGACATGACCCAGCCCGCCACCGACACCCAGCTTCTCAACATCTCGCCTTACGGGACCTGGCGCGGTTCGCCCATGGGGCTCGCCGGGCGCGACCCGATCTTCTTTGCCCAGCTCGCGAGCGAGGTCGACACGTTCCATCCGAAGGCCTCGCCGCTGGTGCAGAACACCTGCCTCGGCTGCCACGGCATTCTCGGCCAGCGGCAGAAGGCCATCGACAGCTACGTGCAGACCGGCCAATGCGGAAACTTCGACCGCCCGATTCTCAACGACGTGCCGTTAGGGGCGACCGATCCGGCCGCGAAGGCCAAGGCGCGCTACGGCGGCCTCGGACGTGACGGCATTTCCTGCGCCTCCTGTCATCACATGGTGCTGGGCGACAAGGCGTCGGCGGCCGTCGCCGAGGATCCGCAGAACAAATGCGTCGCGCAGCGCCAGGAGGAGCTCAACCCCGGGCTCACCGGCTTCGCCAAGACGTTCACCGGCAGCTTCTTCGTCGGCGCGCCCGACAAGCTCTTCGGGCCGTTCGAGGAGCCCAAGGTCAAGCCGATGAAGAATGCGCTCGGCATCGAGCCCGCGCACAGCACCGCGGTGCTCAGCTCCGAACTATGCGGGAGCTGCCACACGGTGCATCTGCCGATTCTCAAGGACGGCATGCCGGTCCTCAACGACGGCAAGCCCACCCACGTCTACGAGCAGTCGACCTATTCGGAGTGGGCGTTCAGCGATTTCCGCACCGGCGATTCGCCCGACGGCGCGCTGCCCTACGGCGCCGGGCCCGCGGCGCAATCGTGTCAGGCCTGCCACATGCCCAACAAGGACGTGCTGGGAAATCCCTACCGCAGCAAGATCGCGAGCATTCAGGAATACACCAGCTTTCCCCAGGCCGAGCATACCCTCGATCCCAAGGAGATCGATCTCAAGGAACGCGCCGGTTTCGGCAAGCACACGCTCGTCGGCCTCAACGTGTTCTTCCTGATGATGGCCGAGCAGTTTCCCGACGTGCTCGGCGTGCGCCCGGTCGATCCCATGCTCACCACCAAGGGGATCAATTCGATCCCGGCGGCGGTGGACGCGATGATCGACCAGGGCATCAACCGCACCGCGACCGTGACCATCGGCGACGTCGCCAACGACGGCACTACGCTCGCCGCCCGCGTCACCGTGATCAACCGGGTCGGCCACAAGTTCCCCTCGGGGGTGGGCTTCCGCCGCGCCTTCCTCGAGTTCGACGTGCTCGACGTCAACAACAAGAAGCTCTGGTCCTCGGGGGCCACCGACGCCGCGGGCGTCATCGTCGACGCCGACGGCAAGCCGATCGCCGGCGAGAAGTGGTGGGCGGACGACTGCTCCGCGCGCATCGAGCCGGACAAGCGGATCCACCAGCCGCACTACCGCGAGATCACGCGCCAGGACCAGGCGCAGATCTATCAAGAGCTGGTGTCGACCGCGGCGGACAATGATCCTGCGGCCAAGTGCGGCCCCGGCGTGCCGCCGGCCGGGCAGCTCACCACCAGCTTCCTGTCGATCTGCACCAAGGTGAAGGACAATCGCCTGCTGCCGCGCGGTTTCCTGAGCCTCAGCAAGCGCAAGGAGATTTCGAAGAAGCTCGGCGCCGACGACGACATGGCGTTGGAAACCGATCCGGTCGGCGTCGACGACGATCCCGATTTCACCAGCGGCGGAAGCGACTCGCTCGTCTACCGCGTGCCGCTCGCCCAGCTCAACGGCGGCAAGCCCGCCGCCGTCCAGGCGACGATTTATTATCAGGCCACCCCGCCGTTCTATCTGCAGGACCGCTTCTGCACCTCGCACAGCGACGACACGCTGCGGCTTTACTCGCTTGCCGGCAAGCTCAACCTCGCCGGCTCGCTGGCGGAAGACTGGAAGCTGCGCGTGGTCACCAGCGGCCCCGTCTCCGTGCCGTAAGTCACGCAATTGCCGTAGGGTGGGCTAAGGCCGCCGCAGGCGGCCGTGCCCACCAGATGTTTGTTTGATCGCGCCGGTTTGGTGGGCACGCGGCCTCCGGCCGGCTTACTGTAGCCCACCCTACGATTATCCCTTTGGTCCGCCGGTGAGTGCATGCCCCTGCGTCGCGCCGGCGGCGTTGCCGGGCTGCGTGGTGAACTGCAGCACGGGACGCACACGGCTCGCGATCCCGCGATAGGCGCCGCGCACGGCCTCGATCTGTTCCGGCGTGCACACCCTCGCCGTCGCCGAGGAAGCAATTTCGATCGTCTCGCGCACATGATGGTCCGCGGCCGACCAGAACTCCCGGAACGAGAACAGCGGCGTGCGCTGGGTGATCGGCGGGGGCAGGGCGCCCGGCGCGACGCCGTCGGGCAGCGCGAGGTCGACGTTCTGCACGACTTTTCCGGGACGGCAGCCGGCCGGATAGACGCGCTTGTGGGTGTCGAAAGCGCCGAAGAACAGCGTGGGGCTTGCGACGATCGGGCTCAACCCGGGGGGAGCGCGCCAGCCCGTTTCCAGCGGATTGGGCGCCGGCTGCATGTCCCACGTCGTCGTCACGTGCACCGGCTCGCGCGTATCGGTCCACGGCGGCGCGTCGAGCCCAATCTTGCCGCCCAATCCAATGGCCTTGGCCAGGGTCGCCATTTCGTTGTCTTTGCCCTTGGCCTCGACCCGCGCCAGGAACCCGCGCAGCACGTCGGCAAATTCGCCGCGGGCCGCAATCGCGGTGCGCCCCTGCTGGCGGCCGCTGCGCGTCATGCTCACGCTGGTGTCGAGGGTCACCACGTTGTCGTCGATCCCGGGCGCCGGGGTGCGCGCGAGCGTCGCGCCATGGGGCGAAACGCGCACCACCGGCTTGCCGAGGTCCTTCATCGGCAGGTGCTCGAAGCTTCCATACGCGAAGCTCGGGTCGAGATAGCGGTCGAGCGCCGGGACATAAACGATGACGTGATTGAACGCCTGCAGCACCGGCGTCTGCGGCAAACGATAGTCGGAATTGAGGTCGATCAGGACCTGCTCGCTGTCGATGCCTTTGGCCGCCAGCAGCGCACTGAACAGCGTGGCGGCATCTTTGCAGTCGCCGAACCGGCGCGAGAGGATGGTGTGCGTGTCGTTCGGCACGTAGCGGCCGTTGCCGAAGGTCACCGCGACGTAGCGGATGTTGTGCGAGACCCAATCGAAGATCGCCCGCACCTGATCCTCCGCCTCGCTCTTGCCGGCGGTGATCTCGGCGGCGAGCCGGTCGATTTCCGGCGTGACGGCGAGCGCCGGCTTGACGCCGTCCTAATAGGCGGTCGCGATCGCCTCGAAAGTCGGGAAGGTGGAGAAGCGCAATCCGGGCACCGCGAAGGCGAGCTCGGCGACGTCCTTCTCGGCCGTGGTCGTCGGAGCGACCGAACCCGACCAATGGCGGACGATCTCGTCGCCCTCTTTCTTCTGCTCGTAGGCGAGTTGCTGCTCGTCGTGGCGGATCGCGAGATCGGCCGGCACCCGCAAGGTGATGTCGAGGTTGCGGGTCCCCCACGTGGGCGTCGCCAGCATCGGCTGCGAATATTCGCCCGGGATGTAATGCTGCTTCTCGGTGATGCGGACGGTGAGAACCGTCGTGTCGCCGAGCGCGACGTCGCGGAACGGAATCTGGTGGATTTTGACGTCGCCGAACGAGGCCGCCGCCCCGACCGCGCCGTCCTGGGTGATGAAATCCGCGAGATCGGCCTTCACCACGGTACCGTCGGCCTTGCGGGTGAAGGCCTCGAGGATTTCGAATGTCTGGTTGGCGGAGACGGTCCAGCGGGTTTGCGCCGCGGCGCGCACCGCGCTTTCGACGAGCGGCGTCGTTTCGTCGTGCATCGTCTGGGTGACGGTGCGGTCGGGCGCGATGCGGATGTCGGATTTGACGTCGAGGCGAAAGCTCTGCGCCCGGGCAGTGCCGGGCACGGCCGGCGACGCCAGGACGGCCAAAGCCGCCGCGGCGGCGCTTGCGGCGATATTGCGATACACGGACGTTCCTCCCGGCCGCGCCGAGGGGGAGCGCAGTTGCTCACCGGCTCACCGCTTCGGGTCAGCTTCGTTTTGATCTTCGTTTGGACTGCACGCCGGTTCGCCCCAATGGCAGCGAGCGCGTCGCAACCGGCCGCTTAGCGGGAAACTCTTAATCCCGATGAGATGACACGATGTCGCACAAACAATCGCGTTCGTGCATTGCTTTCTCAAGCAAAAAGTCACGGCGGGGTACGATTTTGCCTGCCGCTCGTTCAACGCGCCGCCGGCGGCTCGACCGGCGGGTTCACGCAGCCGTCCGCGCTGCTGCGGCCTTGCAGAACTCCGCCAGCAGATCGGCGAGGCGTCGCGTCGCCGGTGAAGCGTCGGGACGCACGACCAGCGCCATCTCGGTGTTGCTGAGTTTTGGAAACCCTTCCTTCGTCCCCAGTACGCGATGGTCGGCGAGGACGGCGACGTCCGACAGGATGCTGACGCCGAGGCCGACCGAAACGGCGGCCTGGATGCCGGACAGGTTGGGGCTCGTATAGGCGACATGCCAGGCGCGCCCGGCGGCCTCGAGCAGATGGATGGCCCGCCTGCGGTAAAGGCAGCCCTGTTCGAAGACGGCGAGCGGCAGGGGATCACGGCCGTGGTCGACCGGAAACCGTTTGCTGGTCACCCAGCGGAGCCGTTCCGGCCACGTCGCAACGGCGCTCTCGCTCACATCGCCGGCATCGCGCTTGACCAGCGCGACATCGAACTCGCCGTGCGCGAGACCGCGTCGCAGCCGGATGTTGAGATCGCAGCGCACGTCGAGCCGCAGGTCTGCACGCGACCGGACGAACTTTGACAGCATGTGGGCAAGCCGATAGGCGGCGAAGTCTTCCGGGACGCCGAGACGCACGATGCCGTCGGGTGCGGCGCCGGCGACGACGTCCCGCGCCTCATCGGCCAGCGCCAGGATGCGCCGCGCATAAGAGAGCAGGCGCTCGCCATCTTCCGTCGGGGAAACCCGCTTCCCTTTCCTCAGCAGGAGCGGCCGGCCGATGCTGCCCTCGAGCCGCTTGATCTGCTGGCTCACCGTCGATTGGGTGCGGTGGACGCGTTCGCCGGCACGGGTAAAGCCGCCGGCGTCGACCACCGAGACGAAGCTGCGCAGGAGTTCGAGGTCCATCGTCGTGAAACCTCTGCCGGGACCCGCTCGGAATGCTTCCGCGACGGGGGCCGTCCCGTGTGTAGCTATTCGATTATCAACTGAACGTCATCATACCATTCAATTTTTAAATGGCAAAAAAGGAGCGTACGCTCGGCATCGCTACGAGGCCGGGCGCGAAACGGCGCCGCGGCCGGCGTGACGGACTGGCTGCGCTCGGCGTCGATTTCGCCGGGCGTCATTTCCCGATTTCATTGCCCCGAGTTGCGCAGCATGTCTCCCGAACTCGTGTTCTGGCTCGCACTTGCGATCAAGATGGCGGTTACCGCCCTGACCGTAAGCGTCGCGACCATCATCGCCGAAAGACTGGGCGCCGTGGCGGGCGCGCTGGTGGCGACGCTGCCCGTCTCTGCCGGACCGGTTTATGTATTTTTAGCGCTCGATCACGACGCGGCTTTCATTTCTGCGAGCGCGGTCGCCAGTCTCGCGCTGAACACCGCTACCGCAATTTTTATAACGGTCTATGTGCTCACTGCACAACGACGCTCGCTGTGGATCAGCATATCGCTCGCAATTACGGTTTGGCTCACGGTCGCTTTGGCGCTCATTCCCGTTCATTGGACCGCGCCCTCGGCATCGGTTCTCAACGTGGTTGTTTTCGCCCTGTGTGCGTGGATCGTCAAACCGTATGGCCGGGTGGCGATGCCGACGGCGAAACGGCCTTGGTACGACTTCGCGACGAGGGCAGGCCTGGTCGCATTCCTGGTCGGCGCGGTCGTTACTCTAAGTTTTCGAATCGGTCCAACGGGAAGCGGCGTGCTTGCGGTGTTCCCGGTTATTTACACGAGTATTATGCTGATCTTGCATCGCCGCGTCGGCGGTCCTGCCACGGCCGCAGTGCTGGCGAACGCTGTTTTCGCCCTTGCCGGTTTTGGCGCAGCGTTGCTGACGCTGCATCTCGCGGCCGTGCCGCTTGGATCGGCCCTGGCCCTCATCGCTGCGCTGAGCGTCTCCGTTGCTTGGAATGCCGGCCTCTATGTTGCACGCCATCGCGAATCCTCGGTTACGAAAACCGACCCATATTCTCTGACTCGTCATGCCTCGCGAAAGCGGGGGCTGTAGGGTGGCCCGGATTACCCGATGAGGATGCACGGGCTACGCCGCGGGGAAAGCCGGCTCAAATCGATATCCGGGCCGTCCGTTCAAGTCGTCTGCCGGGGAGTTTCCGATTCTATGAATCGTTGCCAATAGCCAAGGCTTCCGGCTGTATCGACGTGCATGATCTCAAGCTTGAGTTCGTCCGGATCGGAAAAGAAGAACGCATAATACCCGGGCTCGTAATCATACTCAGACGGCGGATCGAGGATCGGTACGTGCCGGCCGAGAAGGAAATGATAGAACGAATCGACTTCTTCCCGCGACTGAACATTCCACGCGAGATGATGGAACCCCGGCGCATAGGAGTTATGGACCCGGTTGGGGCTGTTCGGGTCGGAAACGCTCATGATGAACCACTGCAGCGTCCCATGCGGCGCCCAGCTCGCCCATGCAAGCCTGGTCCGGCTTTCCTCGACCAGCCGATAGCCGAGGCGCTCCATCAGCGGATGGTAGAACGCCTTGGCGCGCGCGACGTCGGACACCGTGAGCCGAATATGATTGATCGTTCCGGTCCTGTCGGCATGAGGTTTCCCCGCCGTGATCTGTCTGGTGGCGTCGCGCATGTGCTCCTCCATCGACGTCGAAAATGTCGACTCCCTAGTTGAAATGCTCGGGATAGGCGCCAAGCGCCTGGGCTCCGCCGGTGTGGAGAAACACGATGTTCTGATTGCGCCGAAACCGGCCTTCCCGGATCAATGCCATAAGCCCGGCCATCGCTTTTCCGGTGTAGACGGGATCGAGGACAAGTCCCTCGGTCTCGGCCGTGAGGCGGATGGCATCAATGGTCTCCGAAGCGGGTTGGCCGTAGCCAGGGCCAATGAAACGGTCGTCGAAGAGCAGACCTGACCGGTCGTCGCGAAAATCTCCGACACCGAGCAGAGCGACAGCCGATCTCAAGGCCTGCTCAACCTTCGACCGCTGAGGTTCGGCCGATGCGCTGACACAAACTCCGAGGATTGGCGCCCGCCATTGCGCGAGAAGCGCCCCCAGGACCAGCCCTGCCTGTGTGCCGCCGCTGCCGGTCGGCAGAATGATGCCGTCGAAGGTCAGGGCATGTTCATCGAGTTGAGCGAGCAACTCCATGAAGCCGACGACATAACCCAGCACCCCGACGGCGCTTGAGCCTCCAACCGGGATGACGAACGGCCGCCTGCCTTCCTCCCGCTCCCGCTCAGCTATGCTCTCCATGACGGGGCCGCTCTCGACAGGGCCATCGATGAAGCGGATGTCGGCTCCCAGCAGGCGATCGATGAGGAAGTTGCCGTTTCTGCGGTACGCCTCGCTATGACCGGGGACCGAATCGCTCAGCACCAGAATCGAGCGCATGTTGAATCGCGCAGCGGCGGCCGCAGTCTGGCGAGCGTGGTTGGACTGAATGGCGCCTGCGGTGATCAACGTGTCGGCCTGAGATTCAAGCGCGGCTCCGATCAGAAATTCAAGCTTGCGGACCTTGTTGCCGCCGCCGGCCAGTCCCGTACAGTCATCTCGCTTCACCCAGATCGACGGTCCATCGAGCCGGGCCGAAAGCCGCTCAAGGAGCTCGAACGGCGTGGGCGAGTGGGCAATCGCCACCCGTGGGAATGCTGCAAGCAAGTTCTCCAATGTCTGCTCCACAACGCTCCGTCGATCGATATGGATGATATAGAGCGGATGCCGCGCCCACCAAGGCCGCTCACACAAACAAATCCGCATGGGCCGGCCGCCTGCGGCGGCCTTGGCCACCCTACGGGCTGTTCAACGCCGCTCGGTGAACGCCAGCCGCAGGCCGAGGCCGATCAAAAGCGCGCTCGCGCACCAGGTCTGGATGCGCGCCCACACCGAGCGCGGTCGCCATGAAAAGCAGCGTCGTCTGCTCCCCGGTCATGATTGTTTATTCCCATGGGTTTTAAACCTGCGACAGGGCGCCGCAGTAAGGCCATTTTCTTTGACAATATGCAGTGTGAATCATACTTTATGGCGTCACTAACGGCATTGGAGTTATCGGACCATGACGTTCCAGCTCGGGCCAAGCGGCCATCCGGCCGGCAGCGCGGTCGGCAGGCGCAACAAGAAGATGCTCGCCGCCGAGGCGAGGCTGTTCGAGCACGCGCGCGAGCTGGTCGATGACCTCGTCGCGCGCGCCCGGCGCGGCGAGCCGGCGGCGATGCGCCTCGTCATGGAGCGCATTCTGCCCACAGGGCGCGGACGGCCGCTGCCGATCGAACTGCCGCCGGTGCGTAGCGCCGCCGACGCGCCGGCCGCCGCCGACGCGATCATGGACGCGCTCAAGGAGGGCGCGATCTCGGCCCGCGAGGCGGTCGACCTGCTGCGCGTGGTGGAAACACTCACGCGGCTCGCCGGCACGATCGACTCCATCAACAAGGTGGCGCGGCGCGAAGTGGTCAAGGCCGCGCAAACGCTCGAGTCCGACCATTTCTATGCCGGCCCGCCGGCCGACGACGACGCGCGTTCCCCGGGCGCAGCGCAGCCACGTCCGCAGGACGTGCCCCGGGCGCAGCGCAGCGCGGAGCGGTGCGCTGCAGACCCAGGGTCCATGCCGGAAGACGCGGACTCCGACTTGCAGATTCTTGCTGATTCCGATGCCGAGGGATGCAGAGCGGAAGGCGGATGAAGAACCGTGCCGCTTGCGCGCTTACCCTCCCCCTTGTGGGGAGGGTCGGCGACGCCCGCGACAGCGGGCGGCGCCGGGGTGGGGGTGACGCAAACAAACACGCGGCGCGAACGGCGGGCGATATGAACGACCCCCACCCCGACCGCCTTCGCTGTGCTCAGGCGATCGACCCACCCCACAAGGGGGAGGGTAGCGCGCAAGCGGCCCCCGCGTTGTTATTGCTTGCAGATCGTTGCTGATTCTGCAGAACGCGCGCAGCCGCTCACCCGCGCACGTTCGGCGTGACGTCTCCGGCCGTCACTTCGAGCACCAGATGGTCGCGGTGCGTCCGGCCGTATTCGTCCGTCGCCTGGATCTCGAGGCGGTGCGTGCCTGCCTCGAGATCGGCGGGAAGCCGCGCCACCCAGATGTGCGAGGATGGACCGGCCTTGACCCACGGCTTCTTGGTCGCCTCGTTGCGCGCGAACACTTCCTCCACGAACGGGTCGATGCGCGGCTCGCGCGTCATCGGCACCGGCGCGCGATTGCCGATGCGGTAGGCGAGCGTGCTGCGCGGGCCGCCGTCGAAGAAATTGACTACCACCTCGGTTGCAAACACGTTCTCGCGCGGGATCGGCGAGCCGAGCAGCGCGCCCATGCGCACGTCGCGGTAAAGCTCGCGCCGGTCGCGGTGGAACTCGCTGTCCAGGCTGATGCGCATCTGCCGCGCCTCCTTCGCCGGTTTAAAGCGCGTGGTGTATTTGTTGCCGTCGATGGCGAGCACGTGGAAGCCGTTGGGGCTGCCGTCGCGGCTGTCGGCGGTGGCGATGCCGCGGTGGTCGAACGGGCCGCTCCACCACGAGCCGCACACCGCCGTCATCACGTGATGATGGTGCGGGACCGGCCCGGTGTAGCCGTCGGCGGCGTCGAAATAATGATGCTCGGTGGTGTGGGTGTGGCCGGAGAAGCTCACGCACGGCCGCGCGCCGATCAATGTGAGGAACTCCGCGCGGTCGATCGTGTTCACCGACGGCTCATTCGGGTTGACGTAGGTGCGCAGCGGAATGTGCATGGCCGCGACCACCAGCCGGTCGGCCGGCTGCTCGGCGAGCACGTTGGCGATGAAGGCGAGCTGGCGCTCGCCGATGTGGCCCTGATACTTGCCGTCGCGGTGCGGCCGGTTCGGGTCGGTGCCGAGGTATTCCACGTTGTCGAGCATGAGGAACAGCACGCCGCCGTATTCGAAGGCGTAGGAGGTGGGTCCGAACACCCGCTTGAAGGTCTCGCGCGCATAGTGCGTGCCGGGCGCCTCGTAATTGAGGTCGTGGTTGCCGGGAATGTTCCACCACGGCACGCCGATCTGGCCGATGATGCGGTTCTGCCGCTGATAAAGCGAAAGGTCGTCGAACATGATGTCGCCGGTGGTCAGGCCGAACGCCGCCTTGGTGCCGATGAGCGCGCTGACCACGTCGTCGCGCACGAACTCGACCTCGGTCGGGCTCTCCGGCTGCGGATCGGTGAACAGCAGCACGTCGAACGCGTTCGGCTCGTCCGCCTTGCGCAGGGCGAAGTCGACCGAGGCGGGCAGCGGGCCGGTCGGATCGACGCCGCGGTAGCGCAGGCCGAGTTCGGCCGGCGTGCCCTTGGGCTGATGGAGATAATAAAAGCGCGGCAGCATGGTGCCGGGCTCGACCGGCACCATGTAGCCGGTGGGCTTGATCACGAAAACGGCGTTCTCGTCCTCGAGTGGCAGGCTGTAGCGTCCGCTCGCGTCGGTCTTCGCCACCTCGCGGCCGTTCGAGACCAGCACGCCCGGGATGCCGGGATCGCCGGGCTGGCGCCGCCCGCTGCCGGAGCGGTCCTCGAACACGACCCCGGTGACGGTCGCGCCCTGCGCCGCGGCTTGCCGCGGCAGGCTGGTTGCCGCCAGCGCCGCTGCGGCGGCGCCGCCCTTCATCACGTCGCGGCGCGTGAGGTCACAGGTCATGGCGTCCTCCCTCGCTTAGGGCGCATTAGGCCGAAGGCCGTAATGCGCCGATCGCGTCTAGGCACGGCGCGCGACGATATCATGACGTCGCGTCGGTTTATTTCTCAGGTCTGCGCAATCATTTGTTCGAGGTCGTGCACTAGCGCGCCGTCCGGGCGTGCCAGCTCGTCCATGATAGAGAAATGATGATGCCCGGCAAGCACCGAGAAGCGCGCCGGAAAGCCGCGCGCCTGCGCGGCCGCGGCGTAGTCGCGCGATTGCCGCTGCAGCTCCGGCAGTTCGGCGCCGCCGACGCTGACATGCATCGGGCCTGCCGGTTTGTTGAGCGTGCGCAGCGGGCTCATGGCGGCGACCTCGGCGGCGTCGAGCGCCAGCTTCTCGTTGAGATAATTGAGCGCGATCGGCTCGAGATCGAAAATGCCGCTGATCGGCAGGCCGCCGCGGAACGCGGGGTGGTCGGCGACCGCGGCCGCGAGATGCCCACCCGCCGACCAGCCGCCGACGAAAATGCGCCCGCCGTCGAAGCCGAACTCGCCGGCCTTCGCGGCGAGGAGCGTGAGCGCCTGGCGCATTTCATCGACGATCTCGGTGATGCGCGCCTCGGGGCCGAGCGTGTAGCCGATGAGCGCCACGTCGATGCCGTGCGGGCGCACGCCGTCGGCGATGAACGCGAAACCGTCCTTGTCGTTGCGCTGCCAATAGCCGCCGTGGATGAAGGCGAAGAGCGGCGCACGCGCGGGACCGGCGGGGAAATAATCGAGCTTGGCGCGCGGCCGCGCGCCATAGGCAATGTCGAGCCGCGCGGTCGGCTCGGCACGGATTTGCGCGCTGCGCGCGCGCCAGCGCGCGACCCAATCCTGGCTGTCGGCGACCGCGGCGCTGTTGTTATAGGCGGCGTCGAGCGCGGCGCGGTCCATGCCGCGATAGAGCGCCGCCATGGCCTACTCCGCCGCCTGACGTGCTTCGGCGAGCGCCGGCATCACCTCGCGCGCGAACAGCTCGACCGAGCGCAGCGAGTCGGCATACGAGAGATCGCCGAAGGCGACGCGGCAGAGGAAATAATTCACCCCCGCCTCCGGCACCTGCGCGGCGAGCACGTCGCGCACTTGGCTCGGCGTACCGGCCACGCCGAACCCCATGCGCGCGGCGTCGTCGAAATTGTCCGGATAGGTGGCGCTGAACGGTTTGGCGTTATGCCGGTTCCACAGCAGGATGAAGCTCGCGTACCAGCGCGCGTAGGCGCGCCGCGCGCTCGCCAGCGCCTCCTCGGCGCGCTCGGCGATGACGATGTGGCGCGTCATGGCGATGAGCGGCAGGTCCGCCGCCGGCCGGCCGGCGGCGCGCCAGGCGGCGCGGTAATCGTCGGCGACGCCGCGCACCATGGCGACCGGGCCGTTGCACACGACGTTGACGCGGTTCTCCGCCGCCCACGGCACCGCCGATGGAACCGAGACGCCGTACCACAGCGGCGGATGCGGGCGCTGCAACGGCTCGATCTCGATCGGCACGTCGCGGAATTTGTAGAACTTGCCATCGTGGTCGAGCGTGCGGCCGGTGAGCGCCTTGATCAGGACCGCAAAGGCCTCGAAATACTCGTCGCGCGATCGCGCCGGATCGATGCCGTAGTGCATGAGCTCGTAGGGCGACACCCCGCGCCCGATGCCGACCTCGAGCCGGCCCCCGCTCAGGTGGTCGAGCATGCATATTTCCTCGGCGAGGCGGAGCGGGTGATACATCGGCAGCGGATAGACGAGCGCGCCGAAGCGCAGGCGGCGCGTGCGCTGGGTCGCGGCGGCCAGGAACACGCTCGGGCTCGACGCCATGCCGAGCGGCGTCGTGTGGTGCTCGGCGATGTGATAGCCGTAGAAGCCATGCCGCTCGTAGGCCTCGAGCAGCTTGAGCCGGTTCTCGAATTGCTCGGCGAGCGGCACCGTGCCACGGTCCATGTGATCGAACACGCCGAATTTCATGTGGTCCTCGTCGTAATATCGCAGTTGCCGGCACATGACGGCCGTCGGCCTGATGCGCGCTACACACCCACCCTACTTGACGACGCCATGGCTTCGCCAGAGTGTCGCGAGCGAAACCGGCGATACGACCGGTGGAGAGGAGGACAGCATGCCCGATGATACCCGCGCTTCCCGTCGCGATCTTTTGAAGGCCGGCGCCGGCCTCGCCGCGCTCGGCTTCGGTGCGCTCGCCCCGCGCGCCGCGCGCGCCGCAAGCGAGATGAGCGCGCGCGAGAAGGAGCTCTACGCCGCGGCCAAAGGGGAGGGCAGCCTTACCTGGTACACCGCCCATTCCGACGACGTGACCGCGCAGGCGCTCGGACGCGATTTCGAGGCGCGCTATCCCGGCATCAAGGTGAGCGTGGTGCGCACCACCGCGCAGGTCGCGTTCCAGCGCGTGTCGCAGGAGATCAAGGCCGGCGCGATGCAGGTCGACGTGCTCAGTTCGACCGACATCGGCCACTATGTTTATTTGAAAGCCAAGGGATTGCTGGACAAATACGTCCCCGACAACGCCGCGCGTGTGCTCGACATCTACAAAAACTATGACCTGGACGGAAATTACTTCGTCACCTCAGCCGGCATGATGGCGATCGGCTACAACACCGGCAAGGTCGTGGCCGCCGACGCACCCAAGACCTGGACCGAGCTCAACGACGCGAAGTGGAAGGACAAGATCACGCTCGGCCATCCCGGCTTTTCCGGCTACGTCGGCACCTGGGTGGTGACGATGCGCAAGCTCTACGGCTGGCAATATTTCGAGAAGCTCTCGCAGCTCAACCCGCAGATCGGCCGTTCCGCCAACGACACGGTCACCATGCTCAACGCGGGCGAGCGCGCGGTCTCCGCCGGCCCGGTCGGCACCACCATGGAGAGCGCCCAGAAGGGCAATCCGCTGGCGATGATCTATCCGAGCGACGGCGCCGTGCTGATCCTCGCGCCGTCCGGCATCATGAAGGGCGTCAAGCATCCGCAGGCGGCGCGGCTGTTCATGGAATATCTGCTCAGCCCCGAGGCTTCGCAAATCTGGGTCGATCACTTCGGCGAGACCATGCGCCCGGAAGTCACCCCGCCCAAGGGCGCGGTGGCGGCCAAGGACGTGAAGACCGTGCGCCCGAGCGTCGAGGAAATCTCCAAGGGCATCCCCGAGGTGATCAAACAATGGCGCGACACCTTCGGGGTGTAGCTCTCTTCACCTCTCCCCGCTTGCCGAGCACACGCGCAGGCCTCTCCGGTTCCCCTCCCCCCATTCGCGTAGCGAATGGTGGGGAGGGGTCAGGGGTGGGGGGCTCTTTTGCGCGGCGCGCACGCGCCAAACAAATGGAGCAAACAAAGAAAGACCCTCCACCCGGCTCGCTTCGCTCGCCACCCTCCCCACCGCTCGCTTACGCTCGCGGGGGGAGGGAAGGAGCAAGCGGCCCGACCGACGCGCGGCGCCCATGACCAGTCTCGCGCAGCCTACCGCGCGCGGCGGCTTCGGCCGCCGGCTCGCGTTCCTGGAGCCCAGCATGGCGCTGTGGCTCGTGTTGATCGCGGTGCTGGTGTTTCTCATCGCCAGTCCGCTGGTGCGCCTCGTCGTTTCGAGCTTCCAGGAGCCGGACACCGGCCGCTTCACGCTCGCGAACTACATCTCGGCCTACGGCAACCTGCGCCACCTGCGCGCGGTGTTAAATTCGCTCGAGCTCGGCCTCGGCGTCGCATTGCTCGCCGGCCTGTTCGGCGTGCCGGTGGCCTGGGCGATCTCGCGCACCGACATGCCGGCGAAGGGCCTGGTGCGGCTGATGGTGTTCGGCGCCTTCATCACGCCGCCTTATCTCGGCGCGATCGGCTGGATCCTGCTCGCCGGCCCCAACGCCGGCTGGCTCAACAAATTATGGATGGCGATGACCGGCGCGAGCCACGGTATTTTCAACGTCTATTCCATGCCGGGCCTCATCCTGGTGGTTGCGGTCACGTCGTTCCCCTACGTCTTCATCTTCGTCAATTCGGCGCTCGACCTCGTCTCTTCCGAGATGGAGGACGCCGCCAACATCCTGGGGGCCGGCACGCTCAAGACCACGCTGCGCATCACGTTGCCGCTCGTTGTGCCGGCGATCGTCGGCGGCCTCATCGTCAGCTTCCTCGAGGCGATCGCGCTGTTCGGCGCGCCCGCGCTGATCGCGCTGCCGGCGCGCTTCCACGTGGTCTCCACGCAGCTATGGGAATTTTTCGAATCGCCGGTGCGGGTCGAGAAGGCCGCGGCCTTCGCGCTGCCGCTCCTTATCATCACCGTGCTGATGTTCTGGCTGCAGCGGGCGATCATTGGCCGGCGCGGCTACGCGGCGGTAACCGGCAAGGGCGGCGAGCGGCGCATCATAAGGCTCGGGCCGTGGCGCTGGGTGATGTTCGGCTATGCGCTGTTTGTCTGTTCGCTCTCGGTGCTGCTGCCGATGGCGGTGCTGCTGCAGGCGTCCTTCGCCAAGGCCTGGGGCCGCGGCCTCTCGCCCGATAACCTGACGCTGAACAATTTCCACTATCTCTTGTTCGAGCAGACGCAGGCGCAGCAGGCGATCGTCAACACCTTCGTCTATTCCGGGGCCACGGCGTTCGCGGCGATCGGCCTTTCGCTCGCCATCGCCTACGTGGTCAACCGCCGCCTGCTGCCGTTCGGCAACGTGCTCGGCTTTTTGTGCATGGCGCCCTTCGTCATTCCCGGCATCGTGCTGGCGATCGGCTTTTATGCCGCCTATGCGCCGCCGCCACTCGCGCTCTACGGCACCGCGGCAATCCTCATCCTGGCTTACACCACGCGCTTCCTGCCGATCGCCTACGCGTCGAGTTCGGCCGCTCTGCGCAGCATCAGTCCGGAAATGGAGGAGGCGGTGCGTATCCTCGGCGGCGGCCGCCTCACCGCGATCCGCAAGGTGCTGGCGCCGCTCATCAAGAAGAGTCTCGCCGGCGCGTGGCTCCTGGTGTTCATCCCGGCGACGCGGGAATTGTCGTCCGCGATCTTCCTGGTCGGGCCGAACACGCGGGTGATCTCGGTGATGCTGTTCGACCTCTCCGAAGAAGGCAACTTCGAGGTGCTCGCCGCGCTCGGCGCCATCCTGCTGGTCATCACCGTCGCGATCGCGGCGATCGGCTTCCGCGTGATCGGCCGCGACTTCATGGTGCGGAGCGGCCAATGAGCAAGCTCGCGCTCGCCGGCCTGACCAAACGCTTCGGCGAGGTCGCCGCCGTCGACGGCGTCGATCTCGCCATCGAGCCGGGCGAGTTCGTCTCGCTGCTCGGTCCCTCCGGCTGCGGCAAGACCACGACGTTGCGGATGATCGCGGGCTTCATCGACCCGACGGCGGGCACGATCGAAATGGACGGGCAGGTGCTCTCTTCGCCCGGGCGCTCGCTGCCGCCCGAGCGGCGCGGCATGTCGATGATCTTCCAGAGCTACGCGGTGTGGCCCAACATGACGGTTGCCGACAACGTCGCCTTCGGGCTGCGCCTGCGCAAGCTGCCCGGCGAAGAAGTGCGCCGCCGCGTCGGCGAAATGCTCGACGTGGTGCAGATGCGCCATCTTGCCGAGCGCTATCCGGCCGAACTCTCCGGCGGGCAGCAGCAGCGCGTCGCGCTCGCGCGCGCCATCGTGATCAAGCCGCAGGTGCTCCTGCTCGACGAGCCGCTCTCGAACCTCGACGCCAACCTGCGCGAGGAGATGCGCTTCGAGATCAAACGGCTGCACGAGGAGTTCCGCATCACCACGGTCTACGTCACCCACGATCAGGCCGAGGCGATGGTCACCTCGGACCGCATCGCGGTGATGAACCACGGCCGCATCGAGCAGGTGGACGACCCGCACGCGCTCTATACCCGGCCGCGCACGCGCTTCGTCGCGGGCTTCATCGGCCGCACCAATTTCATCGAGGGACGCTGCAACGGCGCCGCGGTCGAGTTCGACGGCTTCGCCGTGCCGCGTGCGCTGATCGCCGGCGGCGCCGCGCTTTCCGGCACGGTTATTTTCTCCCTTCGGCCACAGAGCATGCGGCTTGCTCGCGCGCGCTCGGACGCGGCCGGCGCGCAGGTGCCGGTCACGGTCATCGAGCGCGCCTATCTCGGCGAGTTCTGGGACTACGTGGTCGCGCCGGCGAACGGCGCGCTCCGCCTCAAGGTGACGGCGCCGCCGCTCGAGATCTACGCGGTGGGCGAGACCGCCGTGCTCGCCATCGACGGCGCCCAGATGGCGCCGATCGCATGATTTGTGTAGATCAGGGCGCCCGCCGATGAGCCGTCCCACGGAGTCCCCGATGTCCCGTTCGCCCGCGAGCCAGGCGCTCGCCCGCTTCAAGGTGCTCGACTTGACCCGCGTGCGCGCGGGCCCGACCTGCGTGCGCCAGCTCGCCGACTGGGGCGCCGACGTGATCAAGATCGAGATGCCGGACGACGACGGCGGCATGGGCGGCCCGCGCGACGGCCCCGACTTTCAGAACCTGCACCGCAACAAGCGCAGCATGACGCTCGACCTGAAAAGCTCGCAGGGCGTTGAGGTTTTTCGCGCGCTGGTCAAACGCTCCGATGTGGTGGTCGAGAACTTCCGGCCGGACGTGAAATTCCGGCTCGGCATCGATTACGAGAGCCTGAAACCCATCAACAAGCGGCTCGTCTACGCCAGCATTTCCGGCTTCGGCCAGGACGGACCGTACCGCGACCGCCCCGGTTTCGATCAGATCGCGCAAGGCATGGGCGGGCTCATGTCGATCACCGGCCTGCCCGGGCAGGGGCCGGTGCGCGTCGGCATTCCGGTCGCCGATCTCGGCGCCGGCATCTTTGCCGCGACCGGCATCCTCATCGCGCTGCTCGAACGCGAAGTTTCCGGCGAAGGCCAGTGGGTGCGCTCCTCGCTGCTGCAGGCGCAGATCCAGTTGCTCGACTTCCAGGCGGCGCGCTGGCTCATCGGTCACGAGGTGCCGGGCCAGGCCGGCAACGATCACCCGACCAGCATTCCGACCGGCGTGTTCCCGACCAGCGACGGCCACATCAATATCGCGGCCGCGGGTACGCACATCTACAAACGCTTCTGCGAGGCGATCGGCGCGCCGCAGCTCATCGATCACCCCGACTATGCGACCGACAAGCTGCGCTCGAAGAACCGCGCCGCGTTGAATAAAGAGATCGCCGAGATCACGCGCCACAAGTCGAGCCGCGAATGGATCGACATCCTCAACAAGGCGGGCGTGCCGTGCGGGCCGATCTACAAGATGGACGAGGTGTTCGCCGACGAACAGGTCAAGCATCTGCGCATGGCGGCTCCGGTGCATCATCCGCGCCTCGGCGACATCGAGGTCGTCAGCCAAGCGGTCGAGCTGTCGCGCACGCCGAGCGGCGTGCGTTACCCCACGCCCGAGAAGGGCGAGCACACCGAGGAAGTTTTGAGCGAGCTTGGCTACGACGCCGCGGCGATCGCCGGGCTGCGCAAACAGAAGGTCGTCTAAACGGAGATACGCGTCATGGAAACCAGTACCGAACGGATGATCGCCCGCAAGGACGGCGCGGTCGGCTGGATGCTGTTCAACAATCCGGCGCGCCACAACGCCGTCTCGGTCGACATGTGGAAGGCGGTGCCGGAAATTCTCGACGCCTTCAATGCCGACGGCGACATCCGCGCGGTGGTGCTCGCCGGCGTCGGCGGCAAGGCGTTCATCTCCGGTGCCGACATTTCCGAGTTCGAGCAGAAGCGCGGCTCGCGCGAGGCGATCCTCGAGTACAACGCGATCGGCGACCGCGCCAACCGGGCGATCGTGGAATGCAAGAAGCCGACCATCGCCATGATCCAGGGCTATTGCATCGGCGGCGGGCTGGGCGTCGCGCTCGGCTGCGACCTGCGCGTCGCTTCTGATAGTTCGCGCTTCGGCGTGCCCGCCGCCAAGCTCGGGCTCGGCTACGCCTTCCCGGGCATCAAGCGCCTTGCCGACGTGGTCGGTCCGTCGTTCGCCAAGGAGATTTTCTACACGGCGCGCCAGTTCGACGCGGCCGAGGCGCTGGCGATGGGGCTCGTCAATCGCGTGCGGCCGGTGGCGGAAGTCGAATCCTACGTCGCCGACTACGCGGCCCGCATCGCCGAGAATGCGCCGATGACGATTGGGGCCGTGAAGCTCGCGGTCTCCGAATGGGCCAAGGATCCGGACAAGCGCGACCTCGCCACGGTGCAGGCGGCGGTCGACGCGTGCTTTGCGTCGGAGGATTACGTCGAGGGCCGCACCGCCTTCATGCAAAAGCGCAAGCCCGCGTTCAAAGGGCGGTAGGGCGCAATAGGCCGAAGGCTCTATTGCTCCGTCTTCGGCGCATTACGCGGCCCATCGGCCGCTAATGCGCCCTACGCTCACCCCAGCTCCGCCGTGCGCTTGAGGCTCGCGATCATCGACACGCGCAGCAGATAATCGCGCGTGAGTGCCGGATCGGCGGCGATGCGGCGCAGCTCGTCGCGGAAGCGGGCGCGGTCCTTGTCCTCGCGCGCTTCGAGGTTTTGTTTGTTGCGGATCGACTGGGTCTGCACGTATTCGAGGGTGACGCCGCGACGCTGGCGGTCGTAGCGGTCGAGTTCGTCCGCGCCCGCTTCGCCAGCGATCACCCGCGCAAGCCGGCCGGCGAGGTCGACGGCGTCGTGGATGCCGCCGTTCATGCCCATGCCGCCGAGCGGATTGTTGATATGCGCGGCGTCGCCGGCGAGCAGCACGCGCCCGACCCGGTAAGTCTTCGCCACCCGCTGGTGCACGCGGTAGAGCGTGGTGTGGGCGATCTCATAATTGGCGATCCCGGGCACGACCGTCGCGAGCGCGGCCTGCGCATAGCCGTGTTCGAGCGCGCTCGCGTCGGACACGTCCGGTGGGATCGGAAACATCACCCGCCACACGCCGGGAATGCGCAGGAGAAAATGCCAGCGCTCCGGGTCGGCCACGTAGCTCACCGCGGCGAGGTGCGGAATGACGGCGGCAAAATCGAACGGCGTCGACACCACCAGGAAGCGCTCCGGCCAGGTGAAGCCCTCGAACTCTATGCCGAGCGCGCGGCGCACTTCGCTGCGCGCGCCATCGGCGCCGATCAGCCAGGGACCGCGATGCTCGCTGACCGTGCCTTTGTGAGAAACCTGGACGCACACGCCGCCCGCATCCTGGGTCACGCCTTCGACGCGGTTTGCGAACGCGATGCGGAACTCCGGCGCGTCGGCGAGCCGCGCATGAAGGATGCGCGTGAGCTTGAATTGCTCCGCCTGCACGCGATAGGGGTGGGCGGTCAGGTCGGCGATCGCCGCGAAATCGAACTCGGCCATGACGCCGTCGCGCTTCGAGCGGTACTGAAATTTTGGCGCGACCAGTCCTTGTTTGATGAGGTCGTCCGCGGCGCCGAGCTGCGCGAGCATGTCGAGGGTGGGCGGATGAAAGGTCGAGGCGCGCGACTCCTCGCTTAGATTTGCCGACGCCTCGAACACGGTCACCGGAATGCCGCGGCGCACGAGATGGGCGGCGGCAACGAGCCCGACCGGGCCGGCCCCGGCAATCAAAACACGCTCTGTCACTTGCGTCGCCGCGCGACAAATTCGTTGAGCATGCGGGCCGGCTCGCCGCCCGCGACGCTGGTGCGATACGTCGTGATGCCGGCGCGGATCGCCTCGTCGAGGGGCAGCCGTTCCCACTCGCGCATCAGCGCCTTCTGCAGCCGCACCGCCTGCGCCCCTGCCGCGAGGATCGCCTCGAGCCACGCGTCGACCGCGGCGTCCAGCTCTTCCGGCGGCGCCACCTTCTCGACAAGCCCGATGGCGAGCGCCCGCGCGGCATCGATATTCTCGCCCAGCAGCACCAGCTCCGCCGCGCGTCCCACGCCGATCAGGCGCGGCAGCAGCGCTGCCTCGATCACCGACGGCATCCCGACCTTCACCTCGGGCATGCCGAATACCGCGCGCGTCGAGGCGACCCGCAGGTCGCAGCCCGCCGCCACCTCAAGACCGGCGCCGAGGCAGTAGCCGTTGATGCGCGCGATCACCGGCACGGGGATCGCGCGCACCGCCGCGATCGCCTGATGCAGGCTGGTGATGAACGCTTGCGCCCCGTCGGCGTCGAGCCCCAGCATGGTGCCGATGTCGGCGCCGCCGATGAAGGCGCGCCCGCCCGCACCGGTGACGACCACCGCGCGCAAGGCCTCATCGTCATGCAGCGCGCGGGCGGCGGCGGTGAGCGCCGCGACCGTCTCCGGGTCGAGCGCGTTGAGCTTCTCTTCGCGCGCGATGGTGATAAACGCGAGCCGCCCGCGCGGCCCGCGCTGTTCGATCCGCGTCGCGACCCGCGCGCTCATGCGTCGGCTTTATTTGAGCGAGGCGAGCGGCGGCTTGCCGCCTTCCGGGATCGGCACGCGGTCGACGTTGAGCACCATCGCGACCAGGCTGTAGTAGCCGATGACGCCGATGAGATCGACCGCGCCGCGTTCGCCGAACTTGTCGACCACGGCTTTGAAGCTCGCGTCGCTCGCGTGGCCGGTCTCGAGCACCTCATGGCAGAAGTCGTAGACGATCGTCTCCTCCGGCCCCAATGATGCGGGCCGCTTGCCTTCCGCGATGGCGTCGGCGATCTCCGAGCTCAATCCGGCCTGCATCGCCAGACGCCGGTGCGCGTACCATTCGTATTGCGCGGTCCAATGGCGCGCCGTGAGCAGGATCGCTAGCTCATTGAGCCGGTTCGGAATCGAGGTCTTGAACCGCACGTATTCGCCAAGCTTCTGCGCGTAGTCGGCAAGCTCGGGGCTGCGCAGCAGTGCACTGAACGGGCCGCGCATCCCTTTGCGCGGGCCGGCCATGATCTTGTCGGCGATCGCTTTCTGCTCCGGCGTCATGGTTTCCGGCGTCAGCGGCTTGAAGCGTTGGGTATCCATCTGGGCAGCTCCCGGTACGATTGCGAAGAGGAAAACGGTTCCGGCCAACAGCAGCTTGCGCATGGCGTTCTTCCCCGCGGCGAGCGTGCCAGCCTAGCTAATTTCGCCGCCGGAATCCCGCGGTTCGAACCGCATGGTCGCCCCGAGGCCAAAGAGCATCACGGTGCAAGCGCCGATCGGCAGGAACACCATGGCGCCGACGCCGGTGAGATCCCAGGCGATTCCGCTGACGATCGGCACGATCACCGCGCCGGTGTAGCCGAGCGTGAGCATGGCGGCGGAGACGCGGTGCACGTCGTCGGGCGGGCTCAAGATCGGTGGCAGCGCCAGCATCAGCACAAACGTGGCACCCGCCGCGAAGCCGACCAGCCCTGCCGCCGCGATGATCCAAACGCCCGGCGCCAACGCCAAGCCGAGTATGCCGATCAGGAACAGGACGGCGGCGAGCACGTAGGGCCATGGACGCAGCTCGATGCGACCGATGACCGTGAGCAGCAGGAGCGAGGCCGGAAGCTGGCCGAGGTTGAGCGCGGTGAGCGTCGCGCCGATGAGATCGGGCCGGCCGATGTACCGCAGGTAGTCGGGAATGAAGGCGTTGCTGCCGAAATACATGCTGGTGACGCTGGCGAGCATGAGCCCGAGCCGCCAGACCAGGCGGTTCCAGTCGGGCCACCAGCGCAGCGCCGCCGGCGAGCTCGCGTTCGGCTGCGACGAGCGAGGTGCCAGCACCGCGACCGCGAGCGCAATGAGCCCGGTCGGCACCGCCCAGACGACGAAGCTCAGCCGCCAGCTCTCGTCGATGAGCGGCAGCAGGAACTGAATCGTCAGCGCCGTCGGCAGGATTTCGCCGATGAGGAGCCCATTGCTGTAGACGGCAGTGGCGAAGCCGACCCGGTCGGGCAGCCACTGGCGCGTGAGCGGCGGCAGTGCCGGCTGCATGATGGCGATGCCGAACGCCATGACGACGGTCGCCGCATAGAGCGGCGCAACGGCCGGCACCGCGCCGCGCAATCCCGACGCCACCGCGTCGAGGATGAGGCCGATGACGAGCGTGCGTAGCGCGCCGAGCCGCGCGATCAGGAGCGAGCCGGCGACCGCCGCGCAGGCGAACAGCACCTGGGGGAGGCCGGTGAGAATGCCGACCTCGGTTTCGCTGAGGTTCAGCTCGGCGTGGATTTGCGGGATGACCGGCGGCACCGCCAGCACGGTCAGGCGCAGCCCGACGCCGGCGAGCCACAGCAGCGCGATGCATCTGAACAAATAACCGCGCGACATGCCGCGGTCGGCCGGGGGGCGAGTGGACGTCATCGATACGCAATCATATCGCGGGCGATTGCGCCGGGAGAAGCCGTCCCGATAGGATGCCATCATGAGCAATCCGGTCGGGCTCGTCGGCGTCGGGCTGATGGGAATGGCGTTCGCGCATCGCCTGCGCGGCGCCGGGCTGCCGGTCGTCGGCTTCGACGTCGATCCCGCGCGGCTCGAAAAGCTTGCGGCGAACGGCGGGGAGGGCGCGGCGAACATCGCCGACGTGACGCGGCGCTGCGCCATCGTTCTCGTCGTCGTGTTCTCGGCGGATCAAGCGGATGCGGTGATCGGCGAGATCGGCGCTGCGGTGCGAGCGACAGCGGAGCGCGCGCCGCGCACCGTGGTGCTGAGCATCACTTGCGATCCCGAGCGCACGGTCGCGTTGGCGCAACGCGCTGCCGCCGCTGGCGTGCGCTTCATCGAGGCGCCGGTGTCGGGCACGAGCGACCAGGTGCTGCACGGCGACGGCGTCGGCCTTCTCGGCGGCGAGGTGCCGGCCGACGCGGAGCTCACCGCCGTGTTCGATGCCCTGATGCCGCGCCGCTTTCATGTGGGCAACATCGGCGACGGCGCCAAGGCGAAGCTCGCCGTCAACCTCATCCTCAACCTCAACCGGCTCGCGCTCGCCGAGGGGCTGGTGCTCGCCGAGCGCATGGGGCTCGACGTGAAGACGTTTTTCGAGGTCGCGCGCGGCTCCGCCGCCTATTCGCAGGTGATGGACACGAAGGGCGGCAAGATGGTCAGCCGCGATTTTGCCCCGCACGGGCGCGCCGCCCAGGCGCTCAAGGACGTGCGGCTGATGCTCGCGCAGGCCGCGCGCGCCGGCCAGGAACTGCCGGGCTGCGCGCTCGCCGCGGCGGTGCTGGAAAGCTGCGTGCGCCACGGCGAGGGCGACTTGGATTCAACCGTGATCGTTGAAGAGATTCGGCGCCGGGTCGAAACGCCCGCCGTTCGGCAAGTGAGGGCAACATCATGATCGAAGCCGCCGTCGTCGGGCTCGGCCGCTGGGGTCAGACGATCGTCAACGCCGTGCAGGGCAAGAGCGCGCGGCTGCGCTTCGTTCGCGGCGTCTGCAAGGAGCCCGACGCCATGGCGGCGTTCGCGGCCAGGCACGGCTTCGAACTCTCCACGCGGTTCGAGGACGTCATTTCCGACCCGCGCGTGCGCGCGGTCGTGTTGGCGACGCCGCATTCGCTCCATGTCGATCAGGTCGTGGCGGTCGCCAAGGCCGGCAAGGCGGTGTGGTGCGAGAAGCCGCTCGCGCTGACCCTTGGCGAAGCCGAGCGCGCGGTCGCCGCCTGCCGGCGCGCGGGCGTGGTGCTCGGGCTTGGCAACAGCAAGCGCACCTTCGCGTCCATGCTGGAGCTCAAGCGCGAGGTCGCCGCCGGCACGCTGGGCGACGTGCTGCACATCGAGGGCCATTTCACCAACGAGCACAGCACGCGCGTGAAGGGCGGCTGGCGCGACGATCCGCGCGAGTCCCCGGGCGGCGGCATGACCGGCGCCGGGCTGCACGTGCTCGACGCCTTCGTGAATCTCGTCGGTCCGGTCGAGCGCATCGACGCGCGGCTCTATTCCCACAAGCCGCCGCCCGACCCGCGCGACGCGGTCGCGGCGCTGGTCGATTTTGCCAGCGGCGCCACCGGCGTCATGGCGACGGTGCGGGCCGGCCCGGCCTATTGGCGCGTGCACGTGTTCGGCACCAAAGGCTGGGCCGAGGCGCTGGGCGAGACCCGCCTCACGGTCGCGCCCATGGGGCAGGAGCCGCAGACGCGTATCCTGCCGGCGACCGACTCGCTTGCCGCGCTGCTCGATTCCTTCGCGGCGGCGGTCGAGGGCGGCCCGCCGTTCCCGGTCGCGCCGGAACAAATGCTCGACGTGGTCGCCGCCTTCGAGGCGCTCGTCGCCTCGATCGCGGCGGGACGGCCGGTGAGCGTCCCTGCCCAGCCGGCGGCCGCACGCGCGGTCGGCTGAAAATGAAAATAAAGACGCTGCGCCTCTTGCGAGGCGCAGCGCCGGAGACCACGCAATGTTGACCTTAAGTGAAAACTCTCTGTGAAAACCCTCCCGCCATCACCGGGTGGTTGGCCGCCCGATGAAGGTGCTCAACTGACCCTGCCTAAGATTGTATCCAGCCCCATTCGGCCTTGTGTGAAATAATTCACACTTCGGAAAAAATGTGTGGTTGCAAGACGCTTTTTTGCCGGCGTCGGCCCGCAAGCATTATCCCGATGCCGCGCTGGGCGACGATCCAATGGATCTTCCCACCCGTCCGGGCTACGTCCCCCACAATTCCTTGCTCGCGAGCTTCGCGCCCTCGGCGAGCGCCGCGAGCTTCGCCCACATGACCGTCGGGTGCACGCGGCGATGGAACGGACCTTGCGCGAAGCCGCAATCGGTGCCGGCCATCACGTTCTCGCGCCCGAGCACGCCGGCAAGCCGCACGATGCGCTCGGCGACAAGCTCCGGATGCTCGACGATGTTGGTGGCGTGGCTGATCACGCCGGCGATGAGGATTTTCCCGTCCGGCAACTTCACGTCGCGCCACACTTTCCATTCGTGCTCGTGGCGCGGGTTGGCGCCTTCGATCACATAGGCGCCTACGCGCACCTTGAGGATCAGGTCGACGATGTCGTGCAACGGCACGTCGCTGGTGTGCGGGCCGGGCCAGCTGCCCCAGCACACGTGGTAGCGCATCTTCTCTTCGGGAATCCCGGCGATGGCGTGATTGAGTACCTCGACGTGGCGCGCCACCCAATCGCGGTAATCGGCAAAGCTCGCCGGCGGCACCATGCGGTCGTAGGTGACGGCGGCGCGCGCGTCGTCGAGCTGCAGCAGGAAGCCGGCGTCGACGATCGTGCGGTATTCGGTGCGCATGGCCTCGGCGATCGCCTCGAGGCACGCCTCGTCGCTCTTGTAATATTCGTTCTTGCGGTCCGGGATGACGCTCGCCGGGGCCGCGACCGGCAGGAACGCCTCCGCGACGGCGACGCCCGCGAGCGCCGCGCGGAAATTGTCGATGTCGCGCTCAAGCTCCGCCTGGCCGGTGTAGGCGATCGGCCCCACGCAGACGGAATCGCTCACGGTGGCGCGGCCGTCGCGCGCGTCGAGCTCGGCGTAGAACTCGGGAAAACGCTCGCGGTCGACCCCGCGCGCGAATGGATCGGCGGCGCCTTCCCTGATCGGGCGGCGCTCGAAGCCGGAGAGGCGCTCGAGCACGTATTGCGACCAGCTGATCGATTTGCCGAACTCGCCGTCGCTCACCACGTCGATGCCGGCCTTCGCTTGATGCCGGACCACCTCGGCAACTGAATCGCTCAGGCACTTGTCGTACGCCGTTTGATCGAACGGCTTGCGGGCTTGCTTAAGACGCAGGAAATCGAGCAGCGGCTCCGGCCGGATGAGGCTGCCGACGTGGGTGGTGAGGATGCGGCCCGCGCTGCGTTTCATGCGTTCTTTATATGCCCAAAGGGCTACAGCCAGGCCAGCCCGATGAGCAAGGTCGCAACGGTGAGCGGCGCGCCGACCTTGAAGTATTCCCAGAAGCCGATGCGGATGCCGCGGTTGGCGGCACGGTAGGCGACGATCAGATTGGCGACCGAGCCGACCAGGGTGAAGTTGCCGGCGAGCGTCGAGGCCATGGCGACGGTGAGCCAGGCGCGCTGCGGATCGGCGAGGTTGGCGACAAACGGCTTGAGCACGAGCACCGCCGGGACGTTGCTCACGAGGTTCGAGAGCACCGCGGTCACCACGGTGAGCGCTGGGTCATTGTCGAGGTGCAGAAGGCCGATCTCGCCGGCGAGGTCGGGCGTGACGAACGCCTTCTCGAAGCCGGCCACGACGATGAACAGGCCGGCGAACATGACCAGCAGCGGCCAATCGATGTCGCGGTAGATTTTTCCCGGATTGACGCGCCGGGTGAACAGCAGGAACGCGCCGCCGACGATTGCCACCTTGGCGACCGGCTGGCCCATGAAGAAGAGCGCGATCATCACCGCGATCACCGCAACGGTCTTGATGGTGAGCTTGGCGTGATAGCGTGGCGGCCGCGGGTCGCTGGCGAAACGGGTGCCGTCGAAGAACTCGCCGCGATAGCTCACCGCGATCAGCAGCAAGGTGAGCACGAGGCCGGCGGCGGCAACCGGCGCGAGCGCCCCCGCGAACGCGCCGTAGGGCACCTGCGAGAGGCCCGCGACGATCATGTTCTGCGGATTGCCGGTGATGGTCGCGACGCTGCCGATGTTCGAGCCCATGGCGATGGCGAGGAGATAAGGCATCGGATTGCGCTTGAGGCGCAGCACCACGTCGAGCACCAGCGGCGTCATCACCAGGCAGACCGTGTCGTTGACGAGCACGGCCGAGAACGCGCCGCATACGAAGACGACCGCGACGAGCAGCGCGAGCGGATGGCGCACGTGGAGGCTCACCGAGTAGGTCACCAGCCGAAAGAAGCCGGAGACGCGCAGGTTGGCGGCCACGATCATCATCCCGAGCAGGAGCGTGAGCGTGTCGAAGCTGATCGCCTGGTAGGCTTCGTCGGCCGAGAGGATGCCGAAGCCGACCATCAGGCTGCCGCCGAGCAGCGCGGCCCCGGCGCGATCGATGCGATAAACCGGGATCTTGCCGATCGCGACGATCAGGTAGGTGGCGACGAAAATGACCGCCGCGGCGACGGTGGCGAAGCTCGACATTGGCGTGCTTGATACCCCGCCGCGCGGCTCGGAGGCTTGCAATTCAGGCAGGGCTGGACTCCGATTTGCGGCCCTAGCCATGGAGGAACGGCCACGTGAGCGATTCGTTCGATCCGAAACAATTCCGCGTGGCGGCGCCGCGCGGCTTTGCCGACCTCGAGGTGGGCGAGACGTTTCGGTCTCCGAGCCGCACCGTCACCGACGCGCACTTCTCTGCGTTCCAGGCGCTCTCGGGCGACAACCACCCGATCCACTACGACGTCGAATATTGCCGCGCGCGCGGCTATCCGGGCGTGCTAGCCCACGGGCTTCAGGCGCTGTGTTTCACGGCCGCCGGCGCCGGCACCTTCGCCCACGAAATCGGCGACGCACTGATCGGCTTCCTTGAGGTTTCGGCGAAGTTCCTCAAGCCCGTTCATCCGGGCGATACGCTCTACCCGCAGCTTACCATCGCGGCGCTCAAGCCGCAGCGCACCACCGGCGTCGTGACCGTGACGGCGACCTTGCACAACCAGCGCGGCGAGCTGGTGCTCACCGGCGAGCACAAGTATTTGCTGCGGATGTGAGAGGTAGCACCCATGCTTGTCATCGTCCGCGAAAGCGGACAGTCCAGTAATCACAGGTCTTCCAAACAAACTGGCGGCCGGTGTGTACTGGATGCCCGCTTTCGGGGCCATGACGAGTCAGAGACCAGTGCCGCTGGTATGCCGGGCAGTGAGCGCGTGCTAGTGTCGCCGCCCCGCATCCCGTTCGGAGGATCCCTTGCCTCAAATGTCCGGAAAGCGCGCCTTCCTGGAGCTGCTCAAGCAGGAAGGCGTGACGATGATGTTCGGCAACCCCGGAACGACCGAGTTGCCCTTGATGGACGCGCTCGCGGCCGACAACGAGATGCGTTACGTGCTCGCGCTGCAGGAAGCGGCCGTGATGGCGATGGCGGACGGCTACGCGCAGGCCTCGGGCAAGCTCGCGGTGGTCAACCTGCACGTCGCGCCCGGGCTCGGCAATGCCATGGGCATGCTCTACGACGCGCAGAAGGCGGGCTCGCCCATCCTGGTCACCGCCGGCCAGCATGAGCAGACATTCAACGTCACCGAGCCGATCCTGTGGGCGGATCTGCCGACGATCGCGCGGCCGCTGGTCAAATGGGCGACCGAGGTGCATCGCCTTCCCGACCTCCCGCGCATCGTCCACCGCGCCGCCAAGACCGCGCTCGCGCCGCCCACCGGCCCGGTGTTCCTCTCGCTGCCGGGCGACATCCTCAATTCCGAAGCGGACCTCGACCTGATGGCGCCGACGCGCGTTGCCCCGCGCACCCGCGGCGATCGCGCCGCCATCGAGGCGGCCGCCGCGTTGATCGCCAAATCCGAGCGGCCGCTGATCATGGCGGGCGACGCGGTGGCGCAGAGCCGCGCCCACGCCGAGCTGGTCGAGCTCGCCGAGCTGATCGGCGCGCCGGTTTACGCGGAATCAATCCCGAGCACGGCTTCGTTCCCGGCCTCGCACCCGCTGTTCCGCGGCGCCATGGTGCGGCTCGCCCACGCCGTGCGCGCCATCCTCGAGCAATATGATTTGTTGCTCTCGATCGGCGGCGATCTCTTCACCTGGTCGCTGCCGTCGACATCCGAGCCGATCCCGCCCGGCATGCCGATCGTTCATCTCGACGTCGACCCGTGGGAGCTGGGCAAGAATTATCCCGAGGAGGTCGCGATCCTCGGCGATCCCAAGGGCACCCTGCCGGAGCTTTCCACGGCGGTGCGCGAGCGCATGACGAGCGGTATTCGCGCGCGGGCGGCCGAGCGGCTCGCGGCGGCCAAGAAGGCGACGCTTGCCGAACGTGCCGCGCTCAAGGCGAAGGCGCGCGCCGCCGCGTCCGCCGTGCCGGTGCAGCCGCTCGCGCTCCTCGAAGCGATCGGCGAGATGCTGCCCAAGGACGCGGTGGTGATCGACGAGGCGGTGTCGTCGAGCGGCGGCTTGCGCCAGCTCGTCAACAGCGACGACCCGCAGAGCTTCTTCGGCCTGCGCGGCGGCGGCATCGGCTGGGGCCTGCCGGCGACCATCGGCGCCAAGCTCGCGCTGCCGGAACGGCCGGTGGTGGGGCTCATCGGCGACGGCAGCGCCATGTACACCTGTCAGGCGCTGTGGACCGCCGCGCACGAGCGCGTCGGCGCGATCTTCGTTATCCTCAACAACACGTCCTATCGCATCCTCAAGCAGCGGGTGCACGCGTTGCGCGGCCACGCGGCGCAGACCGATATTTACGTCGCCATGGACCTCACCGATCCGGCGGTCGACTTTGTCGGGCTCGCACGCTCGCTCGGTATCTCGGGCAACCGTGCCACGACGGTCGCCGAGGCGACCGATTTGCTCAAGACAGCGCTCGCCGACGGCGGGCCGGCGCTGATCGAGGTGACGCTCGACCGGGCCTTCAAGCCGATGTGAGTCTTACCTCGCCCCGCTCGCGGGGAGAGGTCGACCTCGCGAAGCGAGGTCGGGTGAGGGGGCTTCTCCAAAGGCTCAGGCCAGCGGAAAATCCCCCTCACCCCGACCCTCTCCCCGCAAGCGGCGAGAGGGAGCAGAAAAAGGAGCCACCCCATCGACTTCCGTCTCACCTCCGATCAGGAAGCGGTGCTCGAGGCGGTCGCGAAAATCTGCGCGCGCTTTCCCGAGGATTATTGGCGCGCGCGCGACCGCGACGGCGCCTTTCCGCACGAGCTGCACAAGGCGCTCGCCGCCGACGGCTGGCTCGGCATCGCCATGCCGGAGGCCTACGGCGGTTCGGAGCTAGGCATCATCGAAGCCGCGCTGATGATGCAGACGATCGCGGCGTCGGGCGCCGGCATGTCGGGCGCCTCGGCGGTGCACATGAACATCTTCGGGCTCAACCCGGTGGTCGTGTTCGCCAGCGCAGAGCAGAAGCGCCGCATGCTGCCGCCGCTCATCGCCGGCGAGGACAAGGCGTGCTTTGCGGTGACCGAGCCCAACGCCGGCCTCGACACCACGCGGCTCACCACGCGCGCGGTGCGGCGCGGCGACGTCTACGTGCTCAACGGCGCGAAAATCTGGATCTCCACCGCCCAGGTCGCGAACAAAATGCTGATTCTCGCGCGCACCACGCCGATCGACGAGGTGGCAAAGCCGGCGCAGGGGCTGAGCCTGTTCTACACCACGCTCGACCGGCGCAAGGTCGAAGTGCGCGAGATCGAGAAAATGGGGCGCAGCGCGGTCGATTCCAATCAGCTCTTCATCGACGGCCTCGAGGTGCCGGTCGACGACCGCATCGGCGAGGAGGGCCGCGGCTTCGAATACATCCTGCACGGGCTCAATCCCGAGCGCATTCTCATTGCCGCCGAGGCGGTCGGCATCGGCCGCGCCGCCCTCGACCGCGCCACGACCTATGCGCGCGAGCGCGTGGTGTTCGGCCGGCCGATCGGCCAGAACCAGGCGATCCAGCATCCGCTCGCCAAATGCTGGATGGAGCTCGAGGCCGCGAACCTGATGATGCTGCAGGCGGCCTGGCAATACGACAACGGCCTGCCGTGCGGCGCGGCCGCGAACGCCGCGAAATATCTTGCCGGCGAAGCGGGCTTTACCACCTGCGAGACCGCGGTGATGACGCTCGGCGGCTACGGCTACGCCAAGGAGTTCAACGTCGAACGCTACATGCGCGAAGTGATGATCCCGCGCATCGCGCCGGTCACGCCGCAGCTCATCCTGTGCTACATCGCCGAGCGCGTGCTCGGATTGCCCAAGTCCTACTAAACGGATTCTCCATGGCGGAACCGCAGGTCGTGCCTTACGGCGCGTGGAAGTCGCCGATCACGTCGTCGCTGATCGTCGCTCAGTCGATCTCGCTCATGGAGGTGCGTCTCGACGGCGACGACATCTATTGGCTCGAAGGCCGGCCGCAGGAGCGCGGGCGTTACGTGGTGGTGCGCGCGGCGGGCAACGGCAGCAGCGCGCGCGACGTCAACGCCGCGCCCTACAACGCGCGCACGCGCGTGCATGAATACGGCGGCGGCTCCTGGTGCGTGGTCGGCGGCACGGTTTATTTCTCCAATTTTGCCGATGGCCGCCTCTACCATCAGGACGACGGCGCGAGCGAGCCGGTGGCGCTCACGCCCGCGCCGTCCGACGCCGAGCACAATTGGCGCTACGCGGACGGCATCATCGACCGCCGGCGCAATCTCTGGATCGGCGCGCGCGAGGATCATACCGACGCCAGCAAGGCCTATCCGGACAACACGATCGTCGCGCTGCCGCTCGACGGCGCGGCGTCCGGCCCCGGCCGCGTGCTGGCGTCGGGCCACGACTTCTTCTCCTCGCCGCGGCTCTCGCCCGACGGCCGCCGGCTCGCGTATCTCGCGTGGGATCACCCGAACATGCCGTGGGTCGGCACCACGCTCTACCTCGTCGAACTCGGTGACGACGGCATGCCCGCGGGAACGCCTGCCGTCGTTGCCGGGGGCTCGGGCGAATCTTTGTTCCAACCCGAATGGTCGCCCGACGGCGCGGCGCTCATTTTCGTTTCCGACCGCACCGGCTGGTGGAATCTCTACCGCTACGATCTCGCTTCACGGGAGACGCGCGCGCTCGCCCCGATGCGCGCGGAGTTCGGACAGCCGCAATGGCAGTTCGGCATGTCGACTTACGCCTTTGCGGGACGGAATCGGATCGTCGCCGCGTATGTCGAGAACGGCCTCGGCAGTCTCGCGCTGATCGATCTCGCGTCGGGCAAACTGACGCGTCTCGACCTGCCGTTCACGGATTTCTCCTCGGTGCGCGCGGACGGCGGCGACCGCGTGGTGTTCCGCGGCGGCGCATTCGACCGGCCGTCGAGCATCGTCCGCCTCGATCTCGCTTCGAACAAACACCAGGTGTTGCGCCGCTCGACCGAAGCGGTCGACGACGAGACGGTGCGGTGCTGCCTTGCGCCGGTGCAGGCGATCGAGTTTCCGACCGAAAACGGCAAGACCGCCTTCGGGCTTTATTATCCGCCCGCCAACCCGGACTACGCGGCGCCGACCGGCGAAAAGCCGCCCCTGGTGGTGCGCTGCCACGGCGGGCCGACGTCGGCCGCGTTAAGCACGCTCGCGCTCGGCATTCATTATTGGACCAGCCGCGGCATCGCCGTGCTCGACGTCAACTACGGCGGCAGCACCGGCTACGGGCGCGAGTATCGCGACCGACTGCATCTGACGTGGGGCGTCGTCGACGTCGACGACGCCGTCAACGGCGCGAAGTATCTCGCCAGCCGGAATCTCGCCGATCCACGCCGAAGCGTCATCACCGGCGGCAGCGCCGGCGGGTACACGACGCTCGCGGCGCTCACCTTTCGCGATTATTTCGCCGGCGGCGGGAGCCATTTCGGCGTGAGCGACGCCGCCGCGCTCGCCCGCGACACCCACAAATTCGAGTCGCGCTATCTCGACTGGCTCATCGGCCCCTATCCGGCGGAAGCGGCGCGCTACAAGGAGCGCTCGCCCGCCGAGCATGCGGAACGACTCCAGCGGCCGATGATCTTCTTTCAGGGCGACGAGGACAGGATCGTCCCGCCCGATCAAACCGAGCGCATGGTCGATGCGCTGCGGCGCAACGGCGTGCCGGTCGGCTATTTCCTCTTCGCCGGCGAGCAGCATGGCTTCCGCCAGGCTGGGAACATTCAGCGTGCCCTCGACGCGGAGCTCTATTTTTATTCGTTCGAGGTCTTTGGGACTCGATTGAGTTTCTGACGACGGAGGACGGACGACAGACGACGGATCAGGATGAACTTCTCTTTCTTCATCCGTCCTCTGTCGTCCGCCATCTGTCATCCGATTGCCGCGACGGTCTGCACCTCGATCAAAAATCCCTCCTGCACCAGGCGATCGACGATCAGCAGCGTGTTGGGCGGATAGGCGCCGCCGGGAAACATCTTGGGAAACTCGCGCAGGCGAAACGTCATGAACTTCGCAATGTCCTGCGAATGCACCAGATAGGTGGTGAACTCGACGACGTTGGCGAACCCGGCCCCGGTGGATTTGAGCGCCGCCTCGATGTTGGCGAAGGTCTGCACGCATTGGGCGTCGAAATCGTCCGCGCCGACGACCTTGCCGTCCTTGACCGCCACCTGCCCGGCGATGAACAGGAACTCCGACGCCTTGACCCGCGTCATGTGCGAATACTGGCCGAGCGGCTTTCCCAGCGCGTCGGGATTGAGAAGCTTGATGTCCGGCATGGCAGGTCCTTGTTTGAACGAAGCCCGATCGGCCATGGCTGAATGACTTCGGGCGACGGCCGAATTTTAGGGCAGGCTGGGATCGCAATCACCTGAAAATTGAGCAGCAGGAACTGCCGCACATTTGTGCAGCCGCCGCTTTCTGCAATGAAGTCTTGATAACGCACTGACGATGCACGCGTTTACGGCCGGATCGGAACGGGCTCGGGTGTGTGCGTTTTGCAACAGCGGTGGCACGCGGTTTGCTGATCTCGTGACGTGGCCGCGCAGCGATTGCCGGGGACGTTACGGGCACAGGGGTTAGCCGATCAACGAAAGGGGGATGTGTCATGTTGAACCGGCATTCGGGGGTTAAGTTTTTCGCAGGAGCCATCGCAGCCATCGCGCTTTCGGCCATGCCGGCGCTGGCGGCGGATCTGCCTTTCAAGGCGCCGCCGCCCGACACCGGGCTGACGTTGGATATCCACGGCTTCTTCGATGTTTCGTTCAAGAACGACTACATCACGCCGCGCGGGCTCCTTGTCACCAACACCGGCCTGACCACGCAGGTGCTCTCGGGCTTGGTGCTCGACCTTTACAAAGATCCGAACGGGTTCATCAACAAGGTGTCGTTCATCGGCGGCACCTGGAACGACCTGTGGAGCGAGCAGCGCAACCCGACGGTGGGTGCCTGGAACGAGTTCGACTGGTTCATCGGCTCCGAGGTCGTGTTCGCGAAGGATTGGACGTTCGGCGTGCAGTTCGTGCAGTTCCTCAGCCCGCCCGGAAACTTCCGGGCGGAGTCGAATGTCGAGTTTGCGCTGCGCTACGGCGACAGGGGTTTCGGCGTGTTGCCGATCGCCATCAATCCCTACGTCAAGCTGTTCTGGGCCGCCGCCGGCGATTCCACGGTGGTGGTCGGCGACCAGGGCGACACCTACGACGTCGAAATCGGCATGGTGCCGACCCTCGACCTCAACAAATACGGCACTGCGCTGGTGCTCACCGCGCCCACGTGGATCACCGTCGGGCCCGCAACCTACTGGAACCGCGGCGTCACCGGCTGCGGCCCGTCCGCCTTTTCGCCGTGCGCGACCAGCAACGCGGGCGTGTTCTCGACCGGCTTGAAGGGGACGGTGCCGCTCACATTCGTTCCGGCGCGGCTCGGCAAATGGTACGTCGATGCGGGCTTTCAGTACTATTACCTCATCAACGACAGCCTGCTGCTGGCCCAGACCTTCACCGGAACCGCGAGTTCCTTCGACGCGGCGCATCGCGACGTGTTGGTGGCGTTCGCCGGCTTCGGCTTCGGGTTTTAGAGCGAGGCAACGGGTCGTGACGTCCGCTGCGGCGCGTCCCGGGTTTGCGGTTCAACCGGCAACCGCGACATGGGACAATACGGCATCCGGCGGTTCGCCGCCGGATGCATCTTCGTTTTCGCGGAGCCGCGCCGTGCCGGAAACGCTCATCGACGCCGAGCCCGAGCCGATCGCGATCGACCTCGACCGCACCGCGCTCATCATCATCGACATGCAGCGCGATTTCCTCGAGCCGGGCGGCTTCGGCGAGACGCTCGGCAACGACGTGTCGCGCCTTGCCGCCGCGGTCGAGCCGTGCCGCGCGGTGCTCGCCGCCGCGCGCCGGCGCGGCATGCTCGTCATTCACACCCGCGAGGGCCATCTGGCGGATCTGTCCGACGCGCCGCCCGCCAAAATCGAGCGCGGGCATCCGCACCAGCGCATCGGCGCGCCCGGACCCATGGGCCGCATCCTGATCCGCGGCGAGCCGGGTCACGACATCATTCCGGCGCTCCATCCAGTGCCCGGCGAGCCGATCATCGACAAGCCCGGCAAGGGCGCCTTCTACGCCACCTCGCTCGGACGGCTTCTCGCCGACAAGGGCATCGCCAACCTGCTGGTGTGCGGCGTCACCACCGAAGTGTGCGTCAACACTACCGTGCGTGAAGCCAACGACCGCGGCTACCGCTGCATTGTGCTCGCCGACTGCTGCGCGTCCTATTTCCCCGAGTTTCACGCCGCCGGACTGGCGATGATCAAGGCGCAGGGCGGCATTTTCGGCTGGGTCGCGGGCTCGCAGGCGGCCCTTGCCGCCTTGGCGCCGCGGACGTGAGGACCAAACAAATCGCGTGACGTGAACGAATCGGAACAGGAGGGCGTGCGATGACCGCGACCGCGAAGAGGCCCGCGCTGTGGACCGCCGGCGACTGGAACGCCTTCTTCGGCTTCGGCACCAACATTCTGGTCAACATGCTGGTGCTGACCACGCTGCTCCGTTTCGTGCTCAAGATGCCCGACAGCATCGTGTTCGGCCGCATCCTGCCGGCGCTCGGCCTGATGATGTGCCTGAGCACGCTCTACTATGCCTGGCTCGCCTACCGGCTGGCGGAACGGACCGGGCGCAACGACGTGTGCGCGCTCCCCTCGGGAGTGAGCGTGCCGCACATGTTCGTCGTCACCTTCGTGATCATGCTGCCGATCGGCGTCAAGACCGGCGATCCGGTCAAGGCGTGGGAGGCGGGCCTCGTCTGGGTGTTCTTCCAGAGCTTCATCCTGATGGCGGGCGGATTCATCGCGCCCTACATCCGCCGCATCACGCCGCGCGCTGCGCTGCTCGGCACGCTTGCGGGCGTGTCGATCACGTTCATCTCGATGCGGCCGGCGCTGGAAATGTATCAGACGCCGCAGATCGGCCTCGTCTGTTTCGCGATCATCCTGCTGAGCTGGTTCGGCGGCGTCAAATACCCGAAGGGCATTCCGGCCGGCCTGGTCGCGATAGCGGTCGGGATGGTGATCGCGTGGGGCTCCAATCTATTCGGCTTCGATCTCGGCGGGATGAGTGTCGCCAAGGTGGGCGCGGCGCTGTCGAGCTTCGGCTTTTCGGTGCCGCTCCCGGCGGTCGGGCACGTGTTCTCCGGCTTCGAGTTCCTCGGCATCATCCTCGTCACCGCTATTCCGTTCGGCATCTACGACCTCGTCGAGGCGATGGACAACGTCGAGAGCGCCGAGGCGGCGGGCGATGAATACCCGACGACGCGCGTGCTCACCGCCGACGGCGTGGTGAGCCTGATCGGCTGCCTGATGGGCAACCCCTTCATCAACGCCGTCTACATCGGCCATCCCGGCTGGAAGGCGATGGGCGGCCGCATCGGCTATTCCGCCGCCACCGGCATCATGGTGATCGTGCTCTCCTGGTTCGGCATCATCGCGTTGTTGCTCGCGCTCGTGCCGGTGGTCGCGATCCTGCCGATCCTGCTCTACATCGGCATGCTGATCGGCGCGCAGGCGTTCCAGACCACGCCGCACAGCCACGCGCCGGCGATCGTGCTCGCGCTCACGCCGCACCTCGCCGGCTGGGCGAAGACGTTGATGGACGGCGCGCTCGGCGCGGCCGGCACCAGCGCCGCGGCAGTCGGCTTGGATAAGCTCGGCAGCGTCGGCGTGCTCTATCGCGGTCTCGAGGTGATGGGCGGCGGCGCGATCCTCTCCGGGCTCGTGCTCGGCGCCGTCGGCGTGTTCGTGATCGAGCGCAAGCTCGCGGAGGCCGCCGGTTTCGCGGCGGCGGGCGCGGTGCTCACCTACTTCGGCTTCATGCACGGCGAAGCGGTCGGCATCGGCGGCGGCGCCGGCGTCACGCCGTCGGTCGCGCTCGCCTATGCGGTCGTCGCCGTGCTGCTGTTCGCGTTCAGCCGCGTGCCGGCCGCGCAGCTCGCCGCGATGCCGGCGCAAGCGACCGCGGTTCCCGCAGAATAGCGGCAAAATTGAACATTCATTCATCCCCGCCGCGCGGTCGCGAGATTGTCAGCGCGACCGCAAATTTCCTATTGCCTCGCGGGCCAAAATCGTCCACCTGATTCTTCTACGAGCCTTCCATCCCATCGCCCAATCGGCGCGCGGTGCTCCCGGCGCACCGTGGACCACGTGTGGTATTTCGTCGGCGCATGCTTACGCGTTCCAGTCCTTTCAGCCTGACGGAAAACGGCGCCGCTCGTCCGCGCCGCACCGCCGAGTTCAGCGGCGCCCAGATTGCCGTGCTGTTCGTGGCGCTGGCCCTGGTGGCGTCGATCCCGATCATCACCCACCCGCTGCCGCCGCTCTCGGATTACATTAACCATCTCGCGCGCATGCACGTCATCGCCTCGATGGGCGCCGATCCGGATCTCACGCGCTATTATGAGATCGACTGGCAGATCATCCCGAACCTGATGATGGACCTGGTGGTGCCGCGGCTCACCGCGTTCATGACCGTCTATCACGCCGGGCAGATGTTCACGATCGTGACCTTCGTGTTGATCGGCTCGGGCACGCTCGCGCTCAACCGCGCGCTGTTCGGCTCCTGGTCGGCGCTGCCGCTGATCGCCCTGCCGCTGGTCTACAACCACATCTTTCTCGTCGGCGTGATGAACTACGTGTTCGGCATCGGCCTGGCGCTGTGGGGGCTGGCGCTGTGGGTGCTCCTGCGCGAGCGGTTCTGGGTTTTTCGCCTGGCGGTTTCCACCGTGTTCGTGCTGGCGCTGTTCTTCTGTCACCTTTTCGCGGTCGGTGTTTACGGCGTCGGGCTCCTGGCGATCGAGCTGACGCGGCTGTGGATGACGCGCGGGCACCCGCTCGTGCCGCGCCTCGTCGATTTCGTCGCCACCGGCATTCCGTTCCTGCCGGTCATTCCGCTGCTGCTCCAGAGTCCGACCTGGGATCTGGTTGGCGAGTTCTACTGGGAAAAGCTCGGCAAGATCGACGGGCTCGTCTACGTGGTCGAAGTCTATTCCGACATCGTCGCGTTCCTGCTGATCGCCGGCGTTGCCGCCGGCGCGATCTGGGCGGTGCGCCACCGGTTCCTGCGGCTGCATCCGGTCGGCTGGGCGATGCTCGGGGTCGGCTCGGCCATTTACGTCGCCATGCCGCACATGCTGTTCGCCACCTACATGGCCGACCAGCGCCTGCCGATCGCGCTCGCGTTCATGGTGATCGCGTGCGTGCATCTGCAGATGCGTCACCGCATGGTGCGCCGCGGCTTCCTCGCCCTCCTCCTGTTCGTGCTGGTCGTGCGCGTGATCGAGGTGGACGTCGCCTGGGCCGACCTCTCGGGCAGCACCATGGAGTTCCGCGACTCGGTCAAGCGCATCAAGCGCGGCGCCTCGGTGCTGGTCGCCTACGACGTCAGGGGCGGGGGCGACGACGTGAACGACCTCGGCCTCGTCCATGCCGCGTGCCTCGCCATGATCGAGCGTTCGGCATTGGTGACGACGGCGTTCACCGTCCGCGGCAAGCAAATCATGCAGGTGCGCCACGATTACGTCGATCGCGTCGACACCGAGGACGGCAATCCCCCGACCATCGACCAGCTCGTAGTCGCGCGCGAGCACCCCGAGGAAGTCGCCGACAAATATTGGCAGAAGTGGCAGGAGAATTTCGATTACGTCTACGTGCTGTTCACCGATGAGGACACAGTCAATCCGCTGCCGAATCTGCTGAAACTCGTGTACGAAGGCGACCGCTTCCAGCTCTACCGCATCACCAAGGCGGCCGACGCCGCCAACACCAAAGAACGCTTCTCCGGCCGCGAGCGGCGGTGATAGCACCGGGCATCAGGTATCAGGCCACAGGTATCAGGATTAATTCTTGATCCCTGATGCCTGATTTCTGATGCCTGATCACGCGCCGGTCGGGCGCTTGCGGGTGATCACCGTGACAATGGCCGCGAGGCTGGCGCCGCCGACCACCAGGAACACCGCGCGCGGATAGCCGTGGTCCATGAGCGCGCCGTAGATCGGCGGCGCGACGATGCCGCCGATGTTGAAGCCGGTGGTGACGAAGCCGAACACCTTGCCGTAGGAGCCGCGCGGGGTGACCGCGCGCACGATCATGTCGCGCGAGGGCATGATGACGCCGTTGGCAAGCCCGCCGATCGCCATGGCGAGGACCAGGAGGGCGGCGCCGAGGTCGGCAGTGCCGACGAAGAGCACCGCGGCTCCGGTGACCAGCAGGCCGAGCGAGGCGACGAGGCCGTGGCGCGAGGTGCGCACGGCCAACAGGCCGCCGGCGAGCACGCCGAACGCGCTCAACAGCAGGAAGGCGGAGAGCGCCGCATTGGCGAGGCTGATCGGCGTCCGATGCAACGCGGAGAGCGCCACCACGGAATAATTCGACACGCCGCCGCTGGTGATCGCCAGCAGCACGAAGAACAGCAGGTTTTGCAGGACCGGTGCCGAGAGCAGCAGACGCCAGCCGGTGTCGGGCGGCTTGCCCAGGTGCGCCGCGCGCGCGTCCGTGCCAGGCGGCGCGCGGTCGACCAGGCGA
>Ga0153928_1000053_pt1 | contig 58036 bp, 57 predicted proteins | sample TSNJ012MetaG_FD_106656 | JGI IMG/M metagenome (GOLD analysis project Ga0153928, IMG submission 106656) | Attine ant fungus gardens microbial communities from New Jersey, USA - TSNJ012 MetaG | ecosystem: Host-associated > Fungi > Mycelium > Unclassified | place: USA: New Jersey, Wharton State...
GCGGCTCGGTCGTGACCAGCCTCAAACGGCGTCGGGGTTGTTCCGCTTCCCCCCGAACCGCCGTCCCCAAAAGCGGACAATTGATGTGCTACCAAAACCGGACAACTTCAAAAGCTACCGACAATCCGCATGCGCTGGCTGTCGCTAGCACACGAGTTGTCCGGGTTAGGTAGCACCCGAGTTGTCCGGTTTTCTGCCTCCGGGCGGAGGCGAATCGATGAACCGGGCGACGTGGCTACAGGATCGGCGAATGCTGAAGTTTCGGGACGTTTTGAGCCGCTGGGAGCGGCGCGAGCTGTCGATGATGGAGGAGGAAGCTTTTGGGAATGTCGGAACGCCAGTTCCGACGCTACCGGGAGCGATTTGAGGACAATCCGCAATGCGCTGCCCGGTCGCGCTTGGCCGTGCTTGACACTGCCGGCACCCCGGCCCATTTCGGGCGTGACCGCGCCGATTCCGGTGCCCCAATGACCGCCCAAGCCGTCGTCCCTGTGCTCGCTCCGAAGCCCAAGCTGCGTGTGCTGTTATGCGCGCCGCGCAGCTTCTGCGCCGGCGTGGTGCGGGCGATCGAGACGGTGGAACGGGCCTTGGACATGTACGGGCCGCCGGTCTACGTGCGCCACGAAATCGTCCACAACCGCTACGTCGTCGACATCTTGCGGGCCAAGGGCGCAGTCTTCGTCGAAGACTTGGCCGAAATCCCCGATACCGCCGCACCGGTGGTGTTTTCCGCCCACGGCGTTCCGAAATCCGTACCAGACGAGGCGCAGCGGCGCCGCCTATTCGCGCTCGACGCCACCTGCCCGCTGGTCACCAAGGTCCATCGCGAGGCGGAAATCCACCACCGCCGCGGCCTCGAGATCGCGCTCATCGGCCACGCCGGCCATCCCGAGGTGGTCGGCACGATCGGCCAGCTGCCGGCGGGCGCCGTGACCCTGATCGAGACGCTTGCCGACGCCGCGGGGTTCGCACCGCGCGACCCGGCCCACCTTGCCTACATCACCCAGACGACCCTCTCGGTCGATGACACCGCCGAGATCGTCGCGCTGCTCAAGCGGCGCTTTCCGTCGATCGTCGGTCCGCACAAGGAAGATATTTGCTACGCCACCACCAACCGGCAGGAGGCGGTCAAGCGCGTCGCCGCCGACGTGGACGCTCTGATCGTGGTCGGATCGCCCAATTCATCGAACTCCCAACGCCTCAAGGAAGTCGCGGAACGGGCGGGCTGTCCTTACGCCGTCCTGCTACAATCCGCCGCCGAAGTGGATTGGCCGCGGCTCGATCAGGCGCGTAGCGTTGGAATAACGGCTGGCGCATCGGCGCCCGAGGTGCTGGTCGAACAAATCATCGACGCGCTGCAAGAGCGTTACGACGTGAGCATCGACACGGTTGCGGCCGCCAATGAGGACGTGTTCTTTCCGCTGCCGCGCCAATTGCGGGATCCTCAACCGGCGTAGCGCATGATCCCGAAAAAGCCTGCCCCGGACGCGGCCGGGGGCGCGATCCGGGGTGGATACCGGTTTTCGGAAAAGATCATGCGCTAACAATAAGGGCGGGAAAGCACGGGGGCGGGATGGCGGTTTATACCGACGTCGCGGCGGAGGACCTCGCCGCGTTCCTGGCGGATTACGACATCGGCGAACTCCTGTCCTACAAGGGCATCGCGGAGGGCGTCGAGAACTCCAATTTCCTCGTCCACGCCAGCCGCGGCTATTTCATTCTCACGCTCTATGAAAAGCGGGTGGCGCCGCACGACCTGCCGTTCTTTCTCGGCTTGATGGAGCACCTTGCGGCGCGCGGCATCACCTGCCCGCAGCCGGTCAAGAACCGCCACGGCAAGGTGCTTGGCAGCCTCGCCGGCCGGCCCGCCGCCGTCGTCACTTTCCTCGACGGCATGTGGATCCGCCGGCCGAGCGCCGGCTATTGTGCGGCGCTCGGCGAGGCGCTGGCGCAATTGCATCTCGCCGGCGCGGATTTCGCGCTCAAGCGCAAGAACGCCTTATCGGTCGACGGCTGGTGGCCGCTGCTGCGCGCGGCCGCGGGGCGCGCCGACCGGCTGCAGCCCGGGCTCGAGCAGGCGATCGGCGCCGAACTCGATCATCTCGAGCGGCACTGGCCGCGCGATCTGCCGCAGGGCGTGATCCACGCTGATCTTTTTCCCGACAACGTGTTCTTTCTCGGCAACAGGCTTTCCGGTCTGATCGATTTCTATTTCGCCTGCACCGACACGCTCGCCTATGACGTCGCCATCTGCCTCAACGCCTGGTGCTTCGAGCCGGACCATTCCTACAACGTCACCAAGGGGCGCGCGCTGCTCCAGGCCTATGCGCGCTCGCGGCCGCTCTCGCCGGCGGAACGCGGTCAGTTGCCGATGCTCGCCCGCGGCGCCGCACTGCGCTTCCTCCTCACCCGGCTGGTCGATTGGCTCGACGTCCCGGCGGGCGCGTTGGTAAAGCCGAAGGACCCGCTCGAATATTTCCGCAAGCTGCGCTTTCACCAGGCGGCGCGCAGCGTGCGCGACTATGGAATTGCCGAATGAACGAGACGCGCGCGCCGGGTTCTGTCGTAACGATCTATACGGACGGCGGCGCCTCGCCGAATCCGGGCCCCGGCGCCTGGGCCGCTCTTCTCATGTTTGGCGGTTGGGCCCGATTCATCTCCGGTTTCGATCCCCATACGACGAACAACCGGATGGAACTGCTTGCTGCGATTTCTGGACTAAGAGCTCTCAATAGGGCAACCGTGGCGGAGGTGTTCACTGACAGCAAATATCTCCAGGATGGAATCAGTAAGTGGGTCCATACCTGGGAACAGAGAAATTGGCGCACGGCGGATAAGAAGCCAGTGCTGAACCGAGATTTGTGGATTCAATTAATGGAACAGGCGAAAAATCATCAAGTGTCTTGGAAATGGGTGAGGGGGCACGCCTCGAACAGATATAATCACTTTGTCGATCTATTGGCTGGTGCCAGTATCGCAAATCGAAAGGGCTTCGATCGCAAAATGAAGAGGGCGGAACTCGATCCCGTCCTGAGTTCTCGAAGCTACGACCTCCATGGAATTTTGGCGCCCTAGAGCGGGATGGCTTCCTCAAACCGTCATTCCGCTCTAGGCTATTGCCGGAGCACGTTGTTCGTCATTGCGAGGAGCCCGAAGGGCGACGAAGCAATCCAGGCAAATCACGTTGTCCTGGATTGCTTGCTTCGCCCGCAATGACTCAGTTATATCTGCTTGAGCAGATTGTCGGCGCCGGAGAGTTCCACCTTGCCGGGCGCGTCCTCGACGCTGATGCTTTTCACCACGCCGTCGTCAACGACCATGCAGTAGCGCTTGGAGCGAATGCCGAGCCCCCTGGCGGAGGCGTCGAGCGAGAGGCCGAGCGCCTTGGCGAAGTCGGCGCTGCCGTCAGCCAGGAACTCGATCTTGCCTTCCGCGCCGGACGCTTTCTTCCACGCGTCCATCACGAACACGTCGTTGACCGCGGTGACCGCGATCGTGTCGATACCCTTGGCCTTGATGGCGTCGGCGTTCTTGACGAAGCCGGGCAAGTGGTTCTTGTGGCAGGTCGGCGTGAACGCGCCCGGCACTGCGAACAGCACCACCTTCTTGCCCTTGAAAATGTCGTCACTGGTCTTCGGCGCCGGTCCGTCCGGCGTCATGGTATTGAAGGTTGCGGCGGGCACGCGGTCGCCGACGCTGATGGTCATGGCAGTCTTCCTCTCCCAATGGTTGGCGAATGGGGAACGAATGTTCCTTGACGATGCGGCCGTCCCAGCGGCGGCCGGCCCGGCGGGAATTTAGTCGGTTTCTGGCGAAACGGAAGTCTCACTCGATGACAGTCGTGACCTCAATCGCAGCGTCGTCGGTGGCGGCGGTGAGCCGCAGCTTTGCGCCTGTAGCGGAAGCGCCGGGCGGGATGCCGTCAAGGTCGAACGCAAAGCGCCGCAGCCCGGCCGGCGCCCCGGCGATAGGCTTTGGCAACGGGAGCGCCCACTCGGGGGTCGGGCCTTCGGCGAAGAGTTCGAGCTTTGCGTCGGCGGGCGCCGCCACGTCGACGAGGATGCGCGGCCGCGCCCCCACGTCCTCGCGGTGAACGGCACGGATCGAAAGCGTGCCGTCTTGACTCAGGGCCGCGGGCTTGGGCACCCGCGCCTCGCTCTGGCCCAGCGCCGCGTCCTCTTGGCCGCTCCCGGGCAGGGTCAGTTCCGCCTTCGCGGCGACCGGCACGCACAGGTTCAAACAAATGGCGTAATCGAGATCAACGCGTAACACGACCGGCTTGCTCGCGTCCCGCGGCACGACATGCAGCGGCAGGATCACGTTGTCCTTATAGCCGATCGAGTCGCCACCCTCGTCGGTGAAAGCTTGCGGCGTTGGAAACAGCACCGCCACGTCGGCGACGTTATCGGAACGATCGAAACGAAAGCGCGGCGGCACACCCGAATCACCTGCATAGCGCCAATAGGTCTTCCAGCCCGGCGCCAGCCGGATCTCGATCCCGGCGCGTAGTGCGCCGGCGGCTTGCTTCGGCGCCCCGGCTGCGATCAGCCGCATTGCCGCGCGCGGTCCGCCGTCCCACGCCGACGCGTCGGCCGCTTCGGCGCGCGACGGAATTGCGGCAAGAAGCGCCAGATTGCAGGCAAAAGCCACAAATGCGCGGGCGCACGCGCCTGAAATCCAGTCAGTCATGCGGCAGATTTAGGCGGCGGTATCGCGCCGCGCCATTGAATTTGGCGTGATCGGTTGCGGTATCGACGGACCCATGCGTCAAGAAGTTTAGTTTCCCTCCCGTGCGCGAAAGCGGTAACCTTGCGCAATGGCTAGTGGACAAAAGGCCGGGAGCAATTCGGCCGGGCGAGGTTATCTCGACGGCCAGATGCTCATTGCCATGCCGACGATGCGCGATGAGCGCTTTACCCGCTCGGTGATCTACGTCTGCGCGCACTCTTCCGAAGGCGCGATGGGCATCATCGTCAACCAGCCGGCGCCCAACATCCGCTTCTCGGAGCTTCTCGTCCAGCTCGAAGTGATTCCGGCTGCCGAACTCATTCAGTTGCCGCCGCGCGCCGGCATCGTCAAGGTCCTCAAGGGCGGGCCGGTCGAGACCGGGCGCGGGTTCGTGCTGCATTCCGACGATTTCGTCATCGAGAACTCGACGCTCCCGATCGACGACGGCATTTGCCTCACCGCCACTCTCGACATCCTCAAGGCGATCGCACGCGGCAAGGGCCCGCAGAGCGCGGTGCTGGCGCTCGGCTACGCCGGCTGGGCGCCGGGTCAGCTCGAAAGCGAGATTCAGGAAAACGGCTGGCTGCATTGCACCGCCGATCCCGAGCTGATCTTCGGTTCCGACATCGATGGCAAATATGCCAAGGCGTTACGCAAGATCGGCATCGATCCCGGCAAGCTGTCGAGCGAAGCCGGACACGCCTAACAGGTGTCAGTAATCAGGTATCAGTAATCAGGTATCGGGAAATTATCCTGACCCCTGATACCTGACCCCCGACCCCTGGTTAGCCTGCCGATTCCAGCCCGTCTGCGGACAAGAGCTTCTGGGCGTCGGCCGCCGTCATCGGCTCGCCGAAGGCGTAGCCCTGCGCGTATTCGCACCCGAGCTGATAGAGTTCCGCCGCGTCCGCCTCGGTTTCTGCTCCTTCCGCCACCACGTCCATGCCGAGGTCGTGGGCGAGCGCGATGATCGAGCGCAGGATGACCGGCCGCTGTTTGTTCTTGCCGGCCGCGCGCACGAATGATTGATCGATCTTGATAGTGTCGAAGGGGAAACGCTGCAGATAGGCGAGCGATGAGTGCCCGGTGCCGAAATCATCGAGCGCGAGGCCGGCGCCCAGCTCGCGCATCCGGGCGAGCATCTGGGCGGCGTATTCCGGATTCTCCATCACCATCGACTCGGTCAATTCGAGTTTGAGCGTGCCGCGCGCGAGCGCCGAGCGCGCCAGCACCGAGCGAACGTCCTGGATGAGGTCGTGCCGCAACAACTGGCGCGAGGATACGTTCACGCTCGCGAACACTGGATAGCGCCGGCGTGTGGAGCGCTGCCAAGTGGCGAGCTGGCGCGCGGTTTCGGTGAGCGCGAACAGCCCGAGTTCGACGATGACGCCGATTTCCTCGGCGACCGGGATGAACTCCGAGGGGCCCATGCGGCCGAGCTTGGGATGCTCCCAGCGCATCAGCGCCTCGAAACCGGCGACGGTGCGGTCCTCGAGCCAGACGATCGGCTGATAGAGCAGCGAGATTTCCCGCCGCTCGAGCGCGCGCCGCAGTTCGGTCTCGACAGTGAGCCGGTCGCTCTTGCGCGCGCGCATCGCCGGCTTGAACACCTCGATACGATCGCCGCCGATCCGCTTGGCGTGATACATGGCGAGCTCCGCGTCCTTGAGCACCTCATCGCGCGGGCGCGGCTCGCCATCGAAGAGCACGAGGCCGATCGAAGCGGTGAGCAGGATTTCGCGGTCGTTGAAGGCGATCGGCGCCCGCAGAGTCCGGCGGATCGTGTCGGCGAAAGCGGTGATGCGCTCGGGCTCGCGTTCCGACAGCAGCAAAAGCCCATACTGATCGCCGGCGAGGCGCGCGAGCGTGTCCTGGGGCTTGAGCAGCCGGCCGAGGCGGCGCGCCAACGTGAGCAAAATCGAATCTCCGACCGCCACCCCGACGGAGTCGTTGACCTTCTTGAAACCGTCGAGGTCGATCACCACAACCGTCGGACGGATGGCGGGATCGCTCTTGGCGAACGAAAGCGCGGCTTCCAGCCGATCGAGGAACAGCTCGCGATTGGGAAGACCGGTCAGGTTGTCGTGCACCGCGTCGTGAAGCAGCCGCTCCTCCGCGTTCTTCACGTCGGTCACGTCGGTAAGCGTGCCGACCATGCGCACGACCTCGCCGTCCGATCCGACCACCGGCCGCGCTTTGAGCGCGAACCACAGATAATGGCCGTCGTGCGTGCGTAGCCGCAGATCGAGCGAGAGGCGCCCCCGGCGCTGATCGATGATGCCGTCGAGCGCCGCGCGGAAGCGGTCGCGATCGTGCGGGTGGAGCACGTCGAGCCAGCGCGCGGCGGAGCTTTCCAGTGTTCCGCGTTTGAGGCCGAGGAGGTTTTCGGTTTCCGGGCTGGTGAAGACCTTGTCGGCGTCGACGTCCCAGTCCCAGATCAGGTCGCCGGCGCCGGTAAGCGCGAGCGCACGCCGCTCGACGTCCGAGACGATCGCGGTGGTTATGCCGCCCGCAAACGCGTGCTGCATGACGGTAAATCCGATCAGCATCACGATCAGCACGAGGCCGCCGAGCAGCGCCGGCGCGATGATGTCGTTGGTCACGATGCCGGTGACGGCGAGGCTTGCGGCGAACACCCAAGTCACCAGCAAGAGCCAGGTGGGGATCAGGAGCACCGCGCGATCGAAGCCGTGGGTCGCGAGGTAAACGACGAGCCCAAGGCCGGCGACCGCGATCAAGGCCAGCGACACGCGCGCGATCCCCGAGGCGACCGGCGGATCGAACAGCGCGAGCCCGACCAGGGCGCCGAGGAAAACCAGCCAGCCGGCCGTTATGTGGGCATAGCGTACGTGCCAGCGGTTGAGGTTGAGATAGGCAAACAAAAACACCAGCAGCGTCGCCGCCAGGATGGCTTCGCCCGAAGCCCGCCACACGCGCTCGGCGTCGATCGAGAGATTGAAAACCTTGCCCCAGAAGCCGAAGTCCGTGCCGATGTAGGCGAGCACTGCCCAACTCAGCGCCGCCGAGGCCGGGAACATCACGCTGCTCTTCACCACGAACAGGATGGTGAGAAACAGCGCCAGCAGGCCGGCGATGCCGATGACGATGCCGAAATAGAGCGTGAAGCTGTTGACCTTGTCCTTGTAGGACTCCGGTTCCCACAAATAGAGCTGCGGCAGCTTCTCCGTGCGCGTCTCCGCCACGAACGTGATGACCGCGCCGGGATCGAGCGTTATGCGGAAGATGTCGGCGGTAGCGCTGTCCTGGCGTTCGGGCGGGTCGCCGGTCGACGGCGTGAGGTTGACGAGGCGCGAGGAGCCGAGGTCCGGCCACAACAGTCCGGAGCCGACCATGCGGTAACGCTGCGCCACCAGCAGCCGATCGATCTGGTCGGTGCCGTTGTTGGCGAGCGCGAACACCACCCAGTGAGGGTTTGCCTCGCGCGAGCGCACTTCGATGCGGCGAACGATGCCTTCGGCGTCGGCGGCGGTCGACACCTGGACGCGGTCGCCGTCGCCCTTGGGGCGATCGAGCGCGTCGGTCAGATCGATCGCCGGCGCATCGACGTTGACGTTGATCGCGTCGAGGGCGCGCACGGCCGAGGGGAGGAGCGTCGCGACCACGAAAATCGCGACCCAGACTGCGGCGCGCCAATGACGCAAACGACCCCTCCCAGTGCAGCGGCGTATTAGAGCATTTTCCGGAAAACGTGGGCAGCGGTTTTCCGCAACAATTGCGCCCAAAAAAGGATTCCGCGTTCCCGTTTCGATCGGTTGCGGCGTGGGTTTTCCCGCGGCTGCGCCTTGCTGCCGCCCAATTCGTTAACGCCGCATCGGTCAGCGGCGCGACGACAGGCCGGGCCCGTTCCGGCCGGGCCGCGCAGTCGCGCCGGCTGCGCGGGTAAGCCGCTCATCGCTTTCTCGTAACGCCTCGGGCCGCAGCCGGCCGTCGTGGTTTGCCGTCAGCAGGCCCTGCATGACCGCATAGTACTGGTCCGTGTCGTAGCTCACGAGAATGAGGTCGACGCCGGCGTTAAGCGCCGCAACGCTCGCTTCGGCGATGCCCTGACGGCTGCGGTAGACCGCGGCCATGCCGAAGTCATCGGTGATCAGCGGACCCTCGTAGTGCCAGTCGCGGCGCAACAGCCCGGCGATGACCGGCGCGGAGAAGGAAGCCGCGTGCGCGCGATCGAGCGCCGTCAAGGTGACGTGCCCGAGCATCGTGAAGGTGCCGGCGCGCGGCATCAGGCTGCGGAACGGCACCCAGTCGGTGCGTTCGAGTTCGCTCGCCGTGACGTCGAGGTCGGCGCCGCTCCGGTGCGTGTCGGCGAACACGCGTCCGAGGCCGGGAAAGTGTTTGAGTGTGCAGCGGACGCCCGCTTCGTCGAGACCGTCGCAATAGGCGCCCGCCGCCGCGGAAACCACATTGGGATCGTTCGAAATGGCGCGCTCATGGATGCGCGTGAAACGGTCGTCGGGATTGACGAGGCCGTGATCGAGGTCGACCACCGGAGCGAAATTCAAATTGATCCCGAGGTCCGCAAGCGCGCGGCCCTGTTCGCGCGCGGACTCCCGCACCGCCGCGATGCCCTCTGTCCGGTCGGCATGGCGCGCGAGAATCTCCGCGATGAGCGGCGGCCGAGGGAGCGGCGGAGAGAGACGCGAAACCTCGCCGCCTTCCTGGTCGCTCGCGATCCACAACGGCGGCAGGTTCTGCCCCCTGCGGAGTTCCTGCATTGCGTCGATCCGGTTACGCACCTCGGCCGCCGATAGGCCGTGCACGTTGTCGGCCGAGATGAATACGCCGGCCACCGCACGGCGGGCGATGAGCGCACGCACTTCATCGAGATCGCGAAAACCGACGACCACGTGCCGGCCGAGTTTTTCCAGTGCCGCCGGATCGGCCGCGAGCACCTGATGCCTTATCAGATGAAAACGGCCTTCCAGTATCGACGTGGCGGCTAGCGCGAGTGCGGCGGCGATCAGCGCGAGCCCGTCGAGCGCGCGCAGAATGGCATGTCCCGAATGCCGGATCGCCAGAATGCCGGCCACGACCAAAGCCAGCGGGACGAGGATGAGGCATGCGAGCGCCAGAGGCCGCACCGAAGTGAGAAGCGGGGAGCGCCAGTCGAGGGCAAACGGAAGAAGCAACGCGGCGAGCGCGAGCCGAAGAACTGCCGATGCGAGGCGGGCTCTCACGCAACAGGCCGATCAGACGGTGAGCACGATCTTGCCGATGTGCGTGCTCGTCTCCATCAGCGCATGCGCGGCCGATGCGTCGCGCAGCGGGAAGGTGCGGTAGACCACCGGCTTGACCTTGCCGGCGGCGATCAGCGGCCAGACGTTCGCCTCGAGTGCGCGGGCGATCGCCGCCTTGTCGGAAACCGAGCGCGCCCGCAGCGTCGAGCCCGTGTGGGTGAGGCGCTTGAGCATGATGCGCAGGAAGTTGACGTTGGCGCGCGGGCTCCCCTGAAACGCAATCTGCACGATCCGGCCTTCGACCGCGGCGGCCTCGTAATTGCGCTCGATGTAATCGCCGCCCACCATGTCGAGGATCAGGTCGGCGCCCGTGCCGCCGGTCGCCGTTTTCGTCGCGGCGACAAAATCTTCACTCCGGTAGTTGATGGCAACGTCGGCGCCGAGCTTGCGGCAGGCCTCGCATTTCTCCGCCGAACCGGCGGTCGTGATCACGCGCGCACCGAAGGCCTTGGCGAGCTGGATCGCGGTGGTGCCGATCCCCGAGCTGCCGCCGTGCACGAGCAGCGTCTCGCCGCTTTGGAGACGGCCGCGCTCGAATACGTTGTGCCAAACGGTGAAGAAGGTTTCCGGGATCGCGGCCGCTTCGATCAGCGAGAGCGTGCCCGGGGCCGGCAGCGCGTTTGTTTCGTGCACCGGGCAGTATTCCGCATAGCCTCCGCCCGCCACGAGCGCGGTCACTTTGTCGCCGGTCTTGAAGCGCGTGGCGCCGGATCCGGTCGCCGCGACTTCGCCGGCGATTTCGAGGCCCGGAATGTCGGAAGCGCCCGGCGGCGGCGGATAGTTTCCCTGGCGCTGCATCACGTCCGGCCGGTTGACGCCGGCAGCCCTCACCTTGACCAGGACTTCCCCGGCGCCCGGAGGCGCGACCGGACGTTCTTCCGGCACCAGAACGTCGGGACCGCCGGGCGTGCGGATCGCGATCGCGGTCATGCGGGAGGGCAAGGGTGCCATGGGAGGTCCTCGAGCGGTAACCCGGGCGCGGCGGTATAGACGCAGGCTCCGCATGTGACAACCGGCGCGCTAGTGCCGCGAACCCGAAGTTCGCACTATAATTGCCGCGAGTCCGGTTGCGAACTTCGGGTTCAAAGCGGCACTAGAATCATAAGTTGCTAGTGCCCTTCGATTCCGAAGTTCGCACCAGTCGTGCTGCAAATTCGGGCGAACTTCGGGATCGGGACACTAACAGGTATTCGTCGGGCGCTGCGAAGCCATTCATTGGAGCCGCGAGAATGGACGAGGATCTTCTGCCGAAAAAGAAAACCGTGCACGAGATCGGGCAAGACCTCAGTCTGCTCTCGATCGGCGAGCTCACCGAGCGCATCGGGCTACTCAAAGAGGAGATCGCGCGCCTCGAGGCCGCCAAGGCGAGCAAGAGCGCGACGCGTACCGCCGCTGATGCGTTCTTCAAACGGTGAGCGGGCGATCGCTACAAAATTCTCCGCCGACTTAAGACCTTGTTAAGCTTTCTCCACCATTACTCGGATCGTCCAGCTTCTGGACGTCGAGTGGCTCCTGTCCACTCTGTTTGACGCCTCCCTGTTATCACCTTAGAGCCGCCGGCGACGGCGGCTCCTTTTTTTAACCGCCGCGCGCTTTAATGCGCTCGGCGAACGGTCTGTGCCATTTGGGGACATGGCCATGGTTCGGGACTTGCAGCGGATTCGCCGCCCGAAAGTCACAATTCCGTCCTGGACAGGCCGGCCGGCGCCGGGCAGCATAGTTCCCTGTGGCGTGCGTGAGGGGAGTCATGTCCGACAAGTTGGCTCACGATACCGCTCCGGTATCGTTCGGAGCGAAGCTCGCCGGCTCGCAATCCTTCGCCGGGCTGTTCCGCGAGGGCATGGCGCTGGTGGAGGAGACGGCCGCGTATCTTGATGGGCCGGGGCGCAAGGAATCGAAAAGTCTGCAGCGCAACGCGGCGCTCGCCTATGCGACCGAGAGCATGCGGCTCACGACCCGGCTGATGCAGCTGGCGTCCTGGCTGCTGCTCCACCGCGCCGTCAACGAAGGCGAAATGTCGCTTATTCAGGCGAGCCAGGAGAAGACCAAGGTCAAGCTCTCGCCCGCCGATCCACCCGAGGATGAGATGGCGCGGCTGCTGCCGCAGAAGCTGCGCGACCTGATCGCGCGCTCGCTCAGACTGCTCGAGCGCGTACGCCGGCTCGATGCCACGATCCATGCGGGCGCGCTGCCGAAATCCTCGGTCAATCCGGTTGAGCGTCAGGTCGGGCTGCTGCGCGCCGCGTTCGAACGCGACCGTTAGAGCAACCTCAGCTCTTCAGTCCCAGGCCCGAAAACTTCTTCTGGAAGCGCGAGAGCCGGCCGCCGCGGTCGACCAGATGCTGCTGGCCGCCGGTCCACGCCGGGTGCGATTTCGGGTCGATGTCGAGGTGCATCGTATCGCCCGCCTTGCCCCAGGTGGTGCGCGTCTCGAACTCGGTGCCGTCGGTCATCACCACCTTGATGGTGTGATACTCGGGGTGGGTCTTGGGTTTCATGGCCTGCCGCGCCGGCATCCGGCGCCCTCTGGCGGTGCTTTTTGGAAAGTGGCGGCTCTATAGCGGAAGACGGCCGTGGCGACAAGCCGAACCGCCGGCCCGCCGGCGCATTGCGTGCGGCGGCATGTGCGCCCATGGGTCGCCGAGCGTTGCCGCCGCTTGCGTGGCGCACGGCGCGGATTGGCGATGACGCAGATCGATGCTAATTTCTCCACCGATTGCCGCGCCGAAATCGCCATGCGATTGCCTGCCGGTCCTCAAATAAACGGCCAAGCGAAAACTAAAAGCGCATGCGGATCGGGCTCATTCAGTCGCGCGGGCTCGGCGACATCGTCATTGCACTGCCGATAGCCAAATATTTTTCCGATCGAGGCAACGAGGTCCTTTGGCCCATTCATGAGGACTTCGTTTCATCCTTCCGCGCCGCTGCTCCCTACGTCGAGTTCATCCCGATCAAGCAAGATCGGTCGTATTCGATGTATGAGGTTCCGCTCGAATGCCTGCAAAGCCGCGGTTGCGAGCGGATCGTCCCGCTTTACAGCCGGTTGACCCACCACGACGACATCGTCAACAAGAGGTTCGCGTCGAGCTTCCGGTTCGACGAGTACAAATACGCAGTGGCGGGAGTTCCGTTTCGGGAAAAATGGAACCTGCGTCTCGTCCGCGACCGTGAGCGCGAAGAGCATCTGTTTCGGGAGGTCTTCCCCGGTCGTGACTTCGTCGTGTGCCATCTGCAGGGGAGCAGCGTGAAGGCCAACCTCGACGTCGAGGCGATCGCGCGCGGACGCGCCGTCGTCGACATCACCAGCCGCACCGACAACATCCTCGACTGGCTCTCGGTCATCGAGCGCGCGTCGTTGCGGATCATGATCGACAGCTGCTTTTCCAATCTGACCGAACAGCTGCAGGTTCCCGGACCTAAGATCTTCATCCGCCGCTCTGAAATGGCGTTTACGCCGGTCATGCTCGGCGATTGGACGTTCGCCGCCTGATGCACGTCGAGAGCGGTACGGCCGCCGCGACCATGGCGCAATTGTCACCGCGGCCCCGGCGCGGCATGGTCCCCCGGCGGCCGCGCCCGGGCGGCTGCGCAAGCGAGGGAGTGCGCAAGGCATGAGTTCCGTTGCCGATGGGCGCGGCTGGTCCCCCGCAAATGCCGCGGCGCCCGCGGAAAGAGCGCCGCGCGGCCGCGCGAGGCTCAAGCCGCTCGCCGGCCTCTGGCCCTATGTGCGGCGCTACCCGGGTCTGTTGGTGGGCGCGACGGTCTCTCTAGTTGTTGCCGCGCTCGCCACGCTGGCGATACCGCTCGCAGCACGGCGGGTGATCGACTTCGGCTTCTCGGCCGAGCACATCGCGCTCATCAACCGCTACTTCGGCGTCATGATCGGCGTCGTCGCCGTGCTCGCCGGCGCCAGCGCCTTGCGTTACTACTTCGTCACGGTCCTGGGCGAGCGGGTGGTGGCGGATTTGCGCGCCGCCGTGTTCGCGCACATCACCGCGCTCTCGGCCGCCTTCTTCGACACCGCCAAGACCGGCGAGATGGTGTCGCGGCTCACCGCCGACACCACGCAAATCAAATCAACGGTCGGCGCCTCGGTGTCGATCGCGTTGCGCAACCTGCTGCTGTTCGTCGGCGGCGCCATCATGATGGTGGTGACGAGCCCGCGGCTGTCCGCTTTCGTGCTGGCGGCCATCCCGGTGATCGTGCTGCCGCTGGTCGGCTTCGGCCGCGCGATACGGCGGCGCTCGCGTAGCGCCCAGGACACGCTTGCCGATGCCACCGCCTATGCGGCCGAACTCATCGGCGGGGTGCGCACGCTCCAGGCCTTCACCAACGAAGCCTCGGCGGCGGCACGCTTCAAGGCGGCGGTCGAGCGGGCGTTCACGGCGGCACGCACCTCGACGCGGGCGCGCGCGATCTTGACCGCGGTCGTGATCTTCCTGGTGTTTGCGAGCGTCGTCGTCATCCTCTGGGTAGGCGCGCAGGACGTTCTCGCGGGCCGCATGACCCCGGGCCGGCTCGGGCAGTTCGTGCTCTATGCCGTATTTGCCGCCGGCGGCCTTGGCGAACTGAGCCAGGTGTGGGGCGAAATCTCGCTCGCGGCCGGCGCCGCGGAGAGGATCGCCGAAATCCTCGCGATCGAGCCGGTGATCAAGGCGCCCGCGCATCCGGTGCCGCTACCGGTGCCGACCCGCGGGGAGGTCGCATTTACGGACGTGCGCTTTGCCTATCCGGCCCGATCCGAGGGCGTGCTCGACGGCGTGTCATTGCGGGTCTCACCCGGCGAAAAGGTCGCCATCGTCGGTCCCTCCGGCGCCGGCAAGAGCACGATCTTCCATCTCATCTTACGCTTCTACGATCCGCAGTCGGGCCACGTGAGTTTCGACGGCGTGCCCGTTACCGACGCCGATCCGCGCGCGTTGCGCGCACGCATCGCGCTGGTGCCGCAGGACGTGACGATTTTCGCCGCGAGCATCGCCGACAACATCCGGTTCGGGGCCGCCGGCGCCAGCGATGCCGACGTGAAGCGCGCCGCCGAACTGGCTTTCGCCCAGGAGTTCATCGCCCGGCTGCCGCAGGGCTACGACACCGGGGTGGGCGAGCGCGGCGTCACCCTGTCGGGGGGCCAGCGCCAGCGCATCGCGATCGCGCGCGCGATTTTGCGCAATGCGCCGCTCTTGCTGCTCGACGAGGCCACGTCGTCGCTCGATGCCGAAAGCGAGACGCTGGTGCAGACCGCGCTCGAGCGGCTGATGCAGTCGCGCACGACCTTGGTGATCGCCCATCGCCTGGCGACCGTGCTTACCTGCGACCGCATTTTGGTAATGGACCAGGGCCGCATCGTCGAAGAGGGCACCCACGCGCGCCTCGCCGCCGCGGGCGGGCTTTATGCGCGGCTGGCGAAACTGCAGTTTGCGAATAGCGAATAGCAGATCATCTGTCGGCTGCTGCCATTCGCCATTCGCTACTCACTATTCGCCTTCCACTTCATCAAATAAACCGGCGCACCCGACCGCGGGTTGACGTCCTCGCCGGCGACCGCAAAGCCGTGCTTCCGGTAAAAGCGCAACGCGCGGGCGTTGTCCCTGTTGACATGCAGCGCGAGCAGCGACGGCGACAGGCGCTTCGCGTCCCCAAGCAGCATTTCGGCTACTCCTGCGCCCCACAGCAGCGGGTCCACCACGATTTGGTCGAGATAGCCCGTCGCCGTGTTCACGGTCACGAACCCGACCAGCCTGCCGGCCGACTCTGCCACGACGATCGTGGCGCTTGGAACGAGTTCGCCGCGCCAGCGTTCGCGCCACCAGTCGACGCGCGCGGAAAAATCGATCGCCGGGTAGGCCTGCTGCCACGTTTGCCGCCACAGCTCGATCGCCGCCGCCTCGTCGCTCGCACGGTAGGACCGTAGCGTTACCGCGGGCTCGGGCATTAGAGCATGATCCCGAAAAGTGGGTACCGGTTTTCGGAAAAGATCATGCTCCAGCAATAACATAAAGCGGGATGACGATTCGAAGAAAAGTCATCTCGCTCAAGATCACTCGGAGAAAAATTGCCTGAGCATGCGATTGACGAGGTCGGGCGCCTCGACCTCGGGCAAATGGCCGTAGCCTTCGAGCACCTCCAGGCGCCCCTGCGGCAGCGCCTTGAGCAGGATGGCGGCGTTTTTTTCGAGCGGGTTGACCTTGTCCTCGCTGCCCTGGATCAGCAGCACCGGAAAGGTGAATTTGCCCGCGACGTCGGGGCCGTAGAAATTGCTCAAGCTCAGCTTCACCGCCTGCATGAAGCCGCGCGGATTGGTCGCCCGCAAGGTGGCCTGCACGATGGCGGCGGTTCCCGGCGGTGCCTTCGGGCCGAGCAGCGCCGCGACGCGATTCCCGAACGCGAATGCGCCCTTGCCGATCTGCGCCTCGCGCGTGGCGATGATGCGCTGCTTCTCGTCATCCGGCATGAATCGTTGTCCGATCCCCGTACCGGTGAATGCCATCTTGATGGTGCGGCCGGGGTGATAGAGCGCGAAGCATTGAGCGACGCGCGTGCCGAAAGAATTGCCGGCGACGTAGACGCGGTCGAGGTCGAGGGCGGCGAGGAAGTCGGCGAGCCCGTCGGCGTAGTCGCGGCAGTCGGGCCAGTCCTTCACCAGCGCGTCGGAGAGCAGATAGCCGGGCGCATTCCAGGCGATAACGCGGTAGGCGTCCGCGAGGCCGGCGAATTGAAATCGCCAGTGCATGGAATTGGCGCCGACTCCGTGCAGCAGCACGAGGGGCGGCGCGTCCGCACGCCCGGCCTCCATGTAGCTCCAGCGGTCGCCCGTGTATTTGCCACGGGCGGCCGCCGGGATCTCGGCAAACTTGAGCTCCGGCAGCGCCGGAATCTCTCTCTCCATGCGTGCGCCTCCCGGGAGCATCGCGGCCACCAGCAGGATGGGTGCGACGAACGTCGTCGCCAGGGTTCGGCCGGAGGTCACCGTTCGGTGAGTTTCAGCTCGATGCGCCGATTGCGCCGGTAGGCTTCCTCGCTCGTGCCGGCGTCGAGCGGTTGAAATTCGCCGAACCCGGCGGCGACGAGGCGCTGAGGAGAAATGCCGCGGCTGATCAGGTACTGCACCACGGATATCGCGCGCGCGGACGACAGTTCCCAGTTGGAGGGGAATTGCGGGCTCGAAATCGGCCGCATGTCGGTGTGGCCGTCGATGCGCAGCACCCAGGCGATTTCGGGCGGGATCTGTTTCTCCAGTTCGCCAAGCGCTCCCGCGAGCTTGTCGAGCTCGACTTTGCCCTCCGGCCGGATCGCGGCGGAGCCGGTGTCGAACAGCACTTCCGATTGGAACACGAAGCGATCGCCGACCACGCGGATGTCCTGCCGATTGCCGAGAATCGTCCGCAGCCGCCCGAAGAACTCGGAGCGGTAGCGCGATAACTCCTGCACGCGCTGGGCCAGCGCGACGTTGAGCCGCTGGCCGAGATCGGCAATGCGCCCCTGCGCCTCCTTGTCCTTTTTCTCCGAGGCTTCGAGCGCGTCTTCGAGCGCGGCAAGCTGACGCCGTAACGCGGCAATCTGCTGGTTAAGCAACTCGACCTGCGCGAGCGCACGCGCGGAGATTTGTTTTTCGGAATCGAGCTGCCCGGTGAGCGCCGTCACTTTGCCCTGGGCGTCGGTGGCGCCGGAGCCCAGCCCTTCATAGAGGCCCTTGAAGCGGTCGCGTTCCCCCTCGGCCGCCGTCAGGTTCGCCTGCAAGGCGGCCAGCGTCTCTTCGAGCGTTGCCTTGCCGGTCTTCTCCATTGACAGAAGCTGGGTCAGCTCGGCGATTTGCGCGTTGAGCCGAGCCAGCGCCGCGTCCTTGCCGGTGACTTCCTGAGACAAATAAAACTGCACCACCACGAAGGTGGAGAGCAGGAATACGATGCCGAGCACCAAGGTCGACAGCGCGTCGACGAATCCGGGCCAGTACTCGATGGTGCGTTCGCGGCGGGCTCGCGCCAGCGCCATGGCTATCTCCCGCTATTCATCGGCACGATATCTTGCGAATGGCGGATGCACCTTCGCGCGATCATGCCTGGTGCACGTCCTCGCGTCCGAGCCGTTCGAGCAGGCGTTTGATGTCGCGCTGCTGCTCCGCCTGGGAATCGGCCCAGTCGCGGATCATCTGCTGCTCGGTGCGCATGTGGTTGACGAGGCCGTGGATGGCTTCCGCAAGATTGGCCATGGCGGCGGTCGCAGCCTTGCCGGCACCGGCTTCGCCGAGCGATTCCTTCAGTCGCTCGATCGCGACCCGGAACTCGCCGGCCGGCGCCCCCACGTTGCGCAGGTCGCCCTCGACGCCGAGGTCGCGCACGGTGGTGGAGAGCCAATCCTCGACTTCGATGTAAAAGCGGTTCTGCGCCTGGCTCGACTGCAAGTCGAGAAAGCCGAGGATGAGCGAGCCGGCGAGGCCGAAGAGCGACGAGGAGAACGAAATTCCCATGCCGCCAAGCGGGGCGGCGAGGCCCTCCTTGAGCGAATCGAAGATCGCGCCGGCGTCGCCGCCGACCTTGAGGCCGTCAATCACCTTGCCAACCGAGCCGACCGTTTCGATCAGGCCCCAGAACGTGCCGAGCAGGCCGAGGAAGATCAGCAGGCTCGTCATGTAGCGGGACAGATCGCGCGCTTCGTCGAGCCTTGTTGCAATCGAATCGAGCAGGCCGCGCATGATCTGCGCCGAAATCTCCATCCGGCCGGCGCGATCGCCGAGGATCGCGGCCATGGGCGCAAGCAGCACGGGCGGACGGGCCACTGCCAGCCCCGGATCCGCGAGGCGGAAGCCGTTGACCCAGGCGACCTCGGGAAACAGCCGAATGACTTGCCGGAACGACAGCAGGATCCCGATCAGCAACATCAGGAGGATGAGCGTATTGAGCCCCGGATTGGCCAGGAACGCCGCCCATATCTGTTTGTAAAGGACGACGACCAGCAGGCCGCAGAGGATCAGAAATACCAGCATCCGGACGAGAAAGATGCGGGGCGAGGTCAGCTTGAAGGGGTCGAGATCGCGCGCCATGGCCAGCTCTGCCGGAGAAAGTCGGCTCCCAATATGGCACAGACACGGCGAAAGGAAACGACGCTCGTGCCGCGAACCCGAAGTTCGCCCGAGCTTGCCCTGCGCGGCAATTACGTCGTTGCGGCTTGTTGCAGCACCCGCAGCAGGTCGCGATGCATCGCCTCGTTGCCGGCGATGATGTGGCGCTTGGCGAACATCGCGTCGCCGCCGTCGAGATCGCTCACGTAACCGCCCGCCTCGCGCACCAGGACGATGCCGGCCGCCATGTCCCACGGCGACAGGTTGCGCTCCCAATAAGCGTCGAGGCGGCCGGCAGCGATCCATGCGAGATCGAGGGCGGCCGCGCCAAACCGGCGCAGCCCGACAACCTTCTCTTGCACCAGGACAAACTCCTTGCGGAACTCGTCAAGCCCGCCGCGCCCGCGGTGCGGCAGCGCACAAGCGACCACCGCGTCCTCCAGCCGGGCGCGAGCGGCGACCCGTAGACGACGATCATTGAGGAAGGCGCCTTTGCCCCGTTCGGCGGTAAAGAGTTCATCGTTTGCCGGGTTATAGATCAGCCCTGCGACGATGACGCCGTCGCGCTCGAGCCCGATCGAGACCGCGAATTGCGGGATGCCGTGCAGGAAGTTGGTGGTGCCGTCGAGCGGATCGACGATCCACGTGTTGGTTTTGTCCGTTCCATCGCGCCGGCCGCCTTCCTCGCCGAGGAATCCATAGCCCGGGCGCACCTTGGTCAATTCTTCGTAGAGGATTTCCTCGGCGCGCCGATCGGCCGCGGAGACGAAATTACCGGGCCCTTTGAGCGACACCTGCAGGCGTTCGACCTCGCCGAAATCGCGCTTGAGGCTGCGCCCGGCTTTGCGGGCGGCCTGCAGCATGACGTTGAGGAGAGCGGAACGGAGCATCGCGCTTTTAGGACTCGGCGCGCCGGACGTAGGCGACTTCGTTGGTATCGACGACGACCTTTTCGCCCGCCGTGACGAACGGCGGGACCATCAGTCGCAGACCATTCTCCAGGCGCGCCGGTTTGTACGAGGACGCGGCCGTCTGTCCTTTGATGACCGCGTCGGCCTCGGTCACCGTGAGCACGACGTGTTCGGGCAAGCGGATGCCGATCGGTTGTCCCGCGTGCAGCGACACGGTGACCGTCATGCCGTCCTGCAGGAAGGCCGCGCGCTCGCCGATGAAACCCTGTGCCAGTTCGATCTGCTCGTAGCTGTTGGTGTCCATGAACACCAGGGCGTCGTCCTGGCGGTACAGGAATTGAAAATTCCGCCGTTCGAGATGCGTTTCCTCGACCCGCTCGTCGGCGCCGAACCGGTGATTGAGCTTGCGCCCGTCGAGAACGTTCTTCAGCTCGACCTGATTGTAGGCAGGCCCCTTGCCGGGTTTGACCGCCATGGTTTTCACCGCGACCCAGAGGGAGCCGAGGTGCTCGATCACCATGCCGGGGCGGATTTCGCTGCCGTTGAGCCTGGCCACGCGGGTGTCCGGGAATTGTTGTGGAAGACGAGTGATCTGCGCTGCGCGGCGGACCGGCGTCAAGAGCGCGGCGGCTGCAGCGCGTCGAGCCAGGTCTTGGCGGCCTTTTCACCGGCCTCCCGGTCGGCGGGCTTGAGCCCCTGCACGAAGGTGTCGAGCCACGGATCGCCCGCCCCGCCCGCCTTGGCGACGAGATGCCATTTGGTGGCGGCGGCCGGGTCCGCCGGCAAACCCTTGCCGGTGGCGAGGATGCGGGCGAGCCTGTTTTGCGCGATCGGACTGCCCTGTCGGGCGGCCTTGCGCAGGATCGCGGCAGCGCCCGGTTCGTCGCGTGGCACGCCGGTGCCGTTGTAGAGGGCGATGGCGTATTCGACCTCGCCGTCGACATTGCCGGCGCGCGCGGCGGCGGCCAACAGGCGCGCGGCTTCGGCCACGTCCTTCGGCACGCCGCGCCCCTCCTTATAAAGTGTGGCGAGTGCGTATTGGGCTTCGGGATTGCCGGCGTCCGCAGCCGCGCGGAACAGCTCGCTTGCGCGCTTGAAATCCTGCGGGAACTGCTGCCCCTCGAGATAAAGCAGGCCGAGGTTATAGCACGCGCCGACGTGCCCGAGCTTGGCCGCGCGCGCAAGAAGGTCGGCGGCGGCGTCGCGGTCGCGCGGGCCGCCGCGCCCGGCAAAGCGGAACATCGCCAGCGCGAACATCGCTTCCGGGTCGCCCCGGTCGGCCGCGAGCGAATACCAGGCGACCGCCTTGGCATCGTCATGCGGGACGCCGTAACCGTCGGCATAGAGTTCGCCGAGAAGCGTCATCGCCTTGGGGTCGCCCTTCTCTTCCACGCGGCGCGTTGCAGCCGCGAATGCGGTCAGGAATCGGCCGGCTTGGAACGCCACGTAAGGCGTATTGGGATCGGGATTGGGGACGAGGTCCGTGGAAGTCACAGGCCGATCGGTCGGTTCGCCGAACACCGTCGACGGCGGCGCCGGTCCGGCAGGCGGCGGGGTCGGCGCATAACCGGTCGCGTTTTCGGCGGGCGCGGCCGGTGCGGTTTCGGCTGGGGCTGTCGCTGCTGGCGCCGTCGCTGCTGGCGCCTTCGTGGCGGGCTTCTTCGCAGCCCGTGTTTTCGCGGCCGGCGCCTTGGCGGCCGGTTTTTTCTCATGCACCAGCGGCTTGGGTTTGGCGGCTGGCCTGATCGCCCTGGGGGGTGTGATCTGGACCGGCGGCCCGATCGGGGCAGGGGGGATCTGCGCGACCGCGGACAGATGCAGCGCGATGAGCGCCACGGTCGCTGCCGCCAGGATCAGGCGCGTCCGCTTCATGGAATCCGCTCGGAGACGCTCAGCCGGCCAGCCGCCGCCGCAATCGCCGCTCCGGGTCCTTCCGGCGACGTCCACACCGGTTCGCCGATCGCGACGAAATCGGCACCGGCGCGGGCCAACGCGGCTATTTCGTCGAAATTCATGGCCCATCCCACGCACGGGATTTCGAACACCTCTGCCCACCACGCCACTCGGTCGATCACCGCGGCAAAAGCGGGCCGCCGGCCGTCCGGGTCGGGTTCGCCGAACATCACGTAGTCGGCGCCGCGCTCGCCCGCGACCATGGCGTCGTGCCGGCTATAAAGCCCGCCGCATCCGACGATATAACGAGGCTTGAGTCCGGGCAAAGCACCTTCGAGCGCGGCAATCCCGCTCACATGGGCGCCGTCGGCGCCGGCCGGCTCCACGCTCGGCGCGTGCCCTTCGATCAGGAGCGCAGCCCCGCGATTCTGAACGACGGGCGCAATAGCGCGCATGCGTTCGACAAGCTCCCCCTCGCCGGCGGCCGGCGAGCGCGCGAGGACAGCCGCGACGTCCGCCGCGTCAAGGGCGGCGGCGAGCTTCGCTGCAAGTCCCCGGGTATCGAGCGCAGGCGTGACGAGATAAAGGCGCGGCGCCGATCGTCCCTGATCCGCGCCCGAGCGTCGAGGAGTCGTCATCTTGCGAGCCTCTGCGCCCGGCGGAGCGGCGTAACTGCGCTAACCCGCCGGGGGAAGCCGCAACGTTACGCCGCCTTTCTTTCCAGATCAGCTTTCCACTGGCCGAGCGTCGCGAGCCCGTTCATGCGCGCGCGATGCGAGAAAGCGCGCTGCGCCGCAGCCACGTTCTCGGACTTGCCCGACCACGCCTTTTGCGGCGCCGCCTGCAGCGCGCGACCGTAGGAGAACGTCAGCCGCCACGGCAGCCCGCCGATCTTGTTGATGGCGTCGAGATGGGCGGTCGCATCCTCGTCCGATTGGCCGCCCGAGAGGAACGCAATCCCGGGCACTGCCGCCGGCACGCAGGCCTTGAGCACGCGCACCGTCCTTTCCGCCACTTCCTCGACTGAAGTGCGCTTCGGGCTTTTTTTGCCCGGCACCACCATGTTCGGCTTGAGCACCGTGCCTTCGAGCTGCACGCGCCCGTAATAGAGTTCCTCGTAGACGGTCTTGAGCACCCACTCGGTGATCGTCTGGCAGCGGTCGATATCGTGATCGCCGTCCATCAGGACTTCGGGTTCGACGATCGGGACGATGCCCTCTTCCTGGCACAGCGCGGCATAGCGCGCGAGCGCGTGGGCATTGGATTTGATGCAGTTATAGCTCGGAATGCTCGAGCCGATGTCGATGACCGCGCGCCATTTGGCGAATTTGGCGCCGAGGCCGCGATATTCCGCCAGCCGTTCGCGCAGCCCATCGAGGCCTTCCGTGATCACCTCGCTTGGGCAGAAGGGGAGGGGCTTCGTGCCCTTGTCGACCTTGATGCCGGGTATGGAACCGGCGTCAGTGATCAGCTTGACGAGCGGGGTGTCGTCGCGTGCCTTCTGGCGGATCGTCTCGTCGTAGAGGATGACGCCTGAGATGTATTTCGACATCGCCTCGTTCGAGCGGAACAGCAGCTCGCGATAGTCGCGCCGCGTGTCTGCCGTCGAGTCCACGCCGATCGAGTCGAACCTTTTCTTGATGGTGCCGGTCGATTCGTCGGCGGCCAGGATTCCCCTGCCGGGCGCGGTCATCGCCTCGGCGACCTTGTTTAATTCCGCGAGGTTCATCGAACCCTCCTTTTGTGCTTCTCCCTTCCCGCGGGTTGAAGCCGTTATTTTACTCTCAACACTTCGACGCCCGGAAGCGCCTTGCCCTCGAGCCATTCGAGGAAGGCGCCGCCGGCGGTCGACACATAGGTAAATCGGTCGGTGACGCCTGCCTTGTTGAGCGCGGCGACAGTATCGCCCCCGCCCGCCACCGAGACGAGCTTGCCGGCCTCGCTCAGTTCGGCGGCGGCCTCCGCGGCTTCGACCGTGCCGGTATCGAACGGCTCCATTTCGAAAGCTCCAAACGGTCCGTTCCACACCAAGGTCTTCGCGCGGGCGAGCACCGAGACCACATGCTCGATGCTGCGCGGGCCGATGTCGAGGATCATATCGTCGCCGTTGACCGCATCGACCGAGACCACCCGCGAAGGCGCATGCGCGGCGAATTCCGGGGCCACGACCGCATCGACCGGCAGCACGATCTCACGACGGTACTGCTCCGCCTTGTTCTTGATGTCGCGCGCGGTGGCGACGAGATCCTGTTCCACGAGCGACTTGCCGACCGGCTTGCCTTCGGCGGCGAGGAACGTGTTTGCCATCGCGCCGCCGATGATCAGAGCGTCGACCTTGGCCAGGAGGTTTCCGAGCAGGTCGAGCTTGGTGGAAATCTTTGCGCCACCGACGATCGCGGCGAGCGGGCGCTGCGGCGTCTCGAGTGCGCGCGTGAGTGCGTCGAGTTCTGCCTGCATGGAGCGCCCGGCATAGCCCGGGAGGCGGTGCCCCAGCCCCTCGGTCGAGGCGTGGGCGCGGTGCGCGGCCGAAAAGGCGTCGTTCACCCACACATCGCCGAGCCGTGCGAGCGCATCGACGAATGCGGACTCGTTCTTCTCTTCGCCGCGGTGGAACCGGGTGTTCTCCAGGCATAAGACGTCACCGGGGTTGAGCGCCGCGACCGCAGCTTCGGCCGCCGGGCCGATGCAGTCGGATGCAAACGCCACCGGACGCTTGATGATCGCCGCAACGGCTTCCGCGACCGGACGCAGCGACTGCGCCGGATCCGGCCCCTTGGGCCGGCCCAGATGGGACAGCAGGATGACCTTGCCGCCTTTGTCCGCGATTTCACTGATCGTCGGCGCGACGCGCTCGATGCGGGTCGCGTCCGTCACCTTGCCGTTCTCCATCGGCACGTTGAGATCGACCCGCACCAGCACCCGCTTGCCGCGGAAGTCGGCCTCATCAAGCGTCCGGAAACCGGTCATATCGACCCGCCGGGATTCGTCAGATCAGTTTCCCCATCGCCACGGCTGTATCGGCCATGCGGTTCGAGAAACCCCACTCGTTGTCGTACCAGGACATCACCCGCACGAACGTCCCGTCCATCACCTTGGTCTGGTCCATGTGGAACACCGAGGAATGCGGGTCATGATTGAAATCGATCGAGACGTTCGGTTGCTCGGTATAGCCGAGGATGCCTTTCATTTGCTGATCCGCTGCGCGTTTGACTGCGCCGTTGACCTCGTCCTTGCTCGTGGCGCGCTTGGCGACGAATTTGAAGTCGATGACCGACACGTTGGGGGTGGGCACGCGGATGGAAACGCCGTCGAGCTTGCCGGAAAGTTCGGGCAGCACGAGGCCGACCGCCTTAGCGGCCCCGGTCGACGTCGGAATCATGGACACCGCCGCGGCGCGGGCGCGGTAGAGATCCTTGTGCACCTGATCGAGGCTTGGCTGATCGTTGGTGTAGGAATGAATCGTCGTCATGAAGCCTTTGTCGATGCCGATCGAGTCGTTGAGCACCTTGGCGACCGGCGCGAGACAGTTGGTGGTGCACGAGGCATTCGAAACCACGAGGTGGTCTTTCGTCAGCTTGTCGTGGTTGACGCCGTAGACGACCGTGAGATCGGCGCCGTCGGCCGGGGCGGAGACGAGGACGCGCTTGGCGCCGGCCTTGAGATGACCCGAGGCTTTCTCTTTCGAGGTGAAGATGCCGGTGGACTCGATGGCCACATCCACGGCCAGTTCCTTCCACGGCAGTTGCGAGGGGTCTTTGACGGCCGTGACTCTGATCTTGCCGTTTCCGCAACTGATGGAGTCGCCTTCGACCTTCACTTCGGCCGGGAAGCGGCCATGGACGGAATCGAAACGCAGCAGATGGGCCATGGTCTCGACCGGCGCGAGATCGTTCACCCCGACGACCTCGATATCGTGGCGGCCCGACTCGACGATGGCGCGTAGTATGTTCCGGCCGATGCGGCCGAACCCATTGATGCCGACCCGAACCGACATGTTTCGCTCCTCGTTTGCACTTTATTGCGCATAATCTTTTCCGAAAACCGGTATCCGCTTTTCGGGATCATGCGCCTGCCTAAGGAATTAACACCAAGTCGCGGCCGCGCAACCGGGTTCCGATCAATTGATCCCGAGCTTGGTTGACGCAGCATTGGCCACGGCCACGGCCGTGATGCCGAAATGGGCATAAAGGTCCTTGTAGGGAGCGCTGGCGCCGAACCCGCTCATGCCGACGAAGACGCCATCGCTGCCGATGATCTCATCCCAGCCCTGGCGCACGGCGGCTTCCACGGCCACGCGCACGGGTGCGTCACCGACGACCGCGTGCCGGCGTTCGGCGGGACCGGCCAGGAATAGCTCGAAGCAGGGCACCGAGACCACGCGCGCCGCGATACCGCGCGCGGCGAGCAATTTGCGGGCTTCTACCGCGATCACAACCTCGGATCCCGAGGCGAACAGCGAGACGGCCGCTTTGCCCTCGGCCGCAAGGATTTCATAGGCCCCGGCCGCGCAGCGGTTGTCGGCGTCGAACCCGCCGCGCAGCTGCGGGAGATTCTGCCGGGTCAGCGCCAGCACGCTTGGCCGGCGCGCGCTTTCGATCGCGTGCTGCCAGCACTCGACGGTCTCGACGATATCGCACGGGCGAAATACCAGGAGATACGGGATCGCCCGCAGTGCGGCTAGATGCTCGACCGGTTGATGGGTCGGACCGTCCTCGCCCAAGCCGATCGAATCGTGGGTCATCACGTGAATGACCCGTTGACCCATGAGCGCGGCGAGCCGCAGCGCCGGGCGGCAATAATCGGAGAACACCAGGAAGGTCCCCGAATAGGGAACAACGCCCCCGTGCAGCGCGAGGCCGTTCATGGCCGCCGCCATGCCGTGCTCGCGGACGCCGTAGTGGATGAAGCGTCCGGCGTAATCGGCCGCGGATAGGATCATCATCCCCTTCGGGCGCGTATTGTTGGAGCCGGTCAGGTCCGCCGATCCGCCCAGGAGTTCCGGCAGTGCCGGCACCAGGCTCTCGAGCGCGATTTCGGAGGCGCGGCGGGTCGCGACTTCCTGCGGCGAAGCGGCGAGCTTCTGTTTGAGTTCGCGTACCGTCGTTGCGAGCCTGCTTTGCGCCGCGTCCCCCCGCAGCCGCCGCTCGAACTCGGCGCGCACTTCGGGCGCAAGCGCGGCCACGCGCTCCTTCCAGGCCGCATGGGCCGACTGGGCGCGCGCCCCCGCCCGACCCCACGCCTCGCGCACGTCGGCCGGTACCACGAACGCGGGCTCGTTCCACCCGAGCTTCCGGCGCGCGGCTTCGACCTCTGCTGCCCCGAGTGGCGACCCGTGTGCCTTTTCGCTGCCCGCCTTGGTGGGGGCGCCGAAGCCGATTGTGGTGCGGCAAGCGATCATGGTGGGACGGTCGCTGCGTTGCGCCGCCTCAATGGCGGCGCCAATCGCCGCGGGATCGTGCCCGTCGATCCGGCTGGAGGCCCAGCCGGCGGCCTTGAACCGCGCCACCTGGTCGACCGAATCGGAAAGCGCGACCGAACCGTCGATCGAAATGCCGTTGTCGTCGTAGAGCACGATCAGCTTGGCGAGCTTGAGATGGCCGGCGAGTGCGATCGCCTCGTGGCTGATGCCTTCCATCAGGTCGCCATCGGAGGCGAGCACGTAGGTGCGATGGTCGACGACGTTCTCGCCGAAGCATGCCGCGAGATGACGCTCGGCAATCGCCATGCCGACCGCGTTGGCAAGGCCCTGGCCGAGCGGGCCGGTGGTCGTCTCGACGCCCGGCGTATGGCCGTACTCCGGGTGGCCGGGCGTGATCGAGCCAAGCTGGCGGAAGCGTTTGATCTCCTCGATGCCCACCGGATAGCCGAGGAGATGCAGCACGGCGTAGATGAGCATCGACCCGTGGCCGGCGGAGAGTACGAAGCGGTCGCGGTCGGGCCACTTCGGATCCGACGGATCGAATTTGAGAAAGCGGGTGAACAGGACGGTGGCGATATCGGCTGCCCCCATGGGCAGCCCGGGATGGCCCGAGTTCGCTTGCTCGACCGCATCCATGGCGAGAGCACGGATGGCGTTCGCCATACGGTCATGTTGGGCGCGGGATGTCATGAAGTCCCGTCAGGGCGTCCTGTGTGCGGGACGACGGCCGGCCGCCGGTCGCGGCGCAGCCGCCGCGCACGACGCAACGCGAGACGCCGCGCGGGTAATTGGCCGAAGAAGGTCCGGGGCGGCTGATACCATGTGACGTTTGCGAGTCAATCTCGCACCGCCGCTCCGGCGATGGCCGGCTCATGTCAAACACTTGACAATTTTCGGCCCCGAACTGCCTGCAAAGTCCGTGCAATCCCAACGAGCCAGGGGAATTCGCGTTTATGTCTCGCGGAGGCGTTGACGCGGAACCGTCACAGACCGTACGCTTTCTTCGGCAACTCCTTGCTGAGGCAAATATTTCCCGACGTGCGGCGGTCGCGGGGGCGGGGAGACAATCATGAGCGACGCGAGCGCAATCGACGCAGCAAGCCGGCGCCTGTCCGCGGCACTCGATGCGCTCGAGGCGGCGGCAGAACGGCGGCGCCAAGCCGACCACGGCGAGGACAAGCTCGCCGCCCAGGTTCAAGCGCTCGGCACCGACCGCTCGAAGCTCGCTGCCGATCTCGATACGCAGGCCGCGCGCTGCAACCGCCTCGAGACCACCAACCGCGAGGTCGCGCGTCGGCTCGATCTCGCCATCGATACCATCCGCACCGTGCTCGACGCGCACGAGCGTTGACAACCGGCAACGGCGGCACGGACACTAATGCCGCGAACCCGAAGTTCGCATGACAGAGCGGCAACTGCGGTTGCGAACTTCGGATTCCAACCGGCACTAGAATCGCAGAGTTGCTAATGTCCTTCGATTCCGAAGTTCGCTTGGGAGCGGGCCGCAAGATCGGGCGAACTTTGGAATCGGAACATTAGCGACAGGCACGGCTGCCCGGAGTGCGTCATGGCTCACGTGAGCGTCACCATCAACGGACGGCAATACCGCATGGCGTGCGAGGACGGTCAGGAGAATCACCTGATCTGGCTCTCGGGCGACCTCGACCGCCGCATCGGCCAGCTACGGGCGCAGTTCGGCGAGATCGGCGACATGCGGCTCACCATGATGGCGGCGCTCACCGTCGGCGATGAGCTGGTCGAGGCCGGCAAGCGCCTGCGCCGTCTCGAAGAGGAATTGGCTGCGCTGCAGGACGCGCGCGCGGTCACGACCGAGCGGGCGCAGGCGACCCAGGCGGCCGTGGCTGCGGCGCTCAATTCCGCGGCCGAGCGGATCGAGCGGGTCGTCAAGGGACTAAACCGCGGCATCGGCGAGAACGTCGCCATCGGGTAACGCGCGGCCAAACGTCGGCGGTGGTGGCGCCCGCGCCGCCCGCACACTAGATTGCTTTCGCGGGGCTGCGGGGTGCGACGGAGTTTCAATCCCCGGGGCCTTATCGATCCTGAAGGGAGCTGTCCCTGGCCGGGCTCGTGGGCTCGGACATATGGCGCCCACCTACGCTGTAGGTACCCGGGATCGAGCGCTCCGACGGCCAGCGCGGCTCCGCACTTCCGCTCCGTTTCGGGCCTGCCGCATTATCCCATGTTCAAACCCGAACGGATGTCCGACGCAACTCCCACCGAAAACAAAGCCGGACTTCGGCGCGCGGCGCTTGCGTGGCGCGACGCGCTGCCGCCGGAACTTCGGCAAGCCGCGGCCGAAGCAATCGCGCGCCGTGATTTTCCCGTCGACCTGCGCCCCGGCGTGCTCGTTTCCGGCTTCTCCTCGATCGGCAGCGAGATCAATCCGGTCCCGCTGATGCGCCGCCTCGCCGAGCGCGGCGCGCGGCTCGCCTTGCCGGTCGTCGTCGGGCGGGGGCGCCCGCTGGTGCTTCGCGCCTGGGCGTTCGGCGAGCCGCTCGCCAAGGGCGTGTGGGGCATCCGCGAGCCGCCTCCGGAGGCTGCCGAAGTCGATCCCGACATTCTGCTGGTGCCGCTCGCCGCGTTCGACCGCACCGGGCACCGTATCGGCTATGGCGCCGGATACTACGACCTCACATTGGCAGGGTTGCGCGCCCGCAAGCCTATCGTCGCGGTCGGGCTCGCCTATGCGGCCCAGGAAATCGCCGCCGTACCGGCGACCGAACGCGACGCGCGGCTCGATCTCGTGCTAACCGAGCGCGAGGTCATCGATTTTCGCAAGGCGTGATCCGATGCGGCTGCTTTTCGTCGGAGACGTGGTTGGCCGTAGCGGACGCACGATCGTGAGCGAGCGGCTGCCGCGGCTCGTCACCGACTGGAAGCTCGACCTGGTGGTGGTCAACGGTGAGAATGCGGCCGGCGGCTTCGGCATCACCGAGGCAATCTATCAGGATCTCATCGACGCCGGCGCCGACGCCATCACGCTCGGCAACCACGCGTGGGACCAGCGCGAGGCGCTCGTCTTCATCGAGCGCGCGCCGCGGCTCATCCGCCCGGCCAATTATCCGCCCGGCACGCCGGGCCGAGGCACGACTGTCATTGCGGCAAAGAACGGGGCACGCGTGCTTATCATCAACGCGATGGGCCGCGTATTCATGGACCCGCTCGACGATCCGTTTGCCGTGGTCGAGCGCGAGCTGCAGGCCTGCCCGCTCGGGCGCGGCGCCGACGCGGCGATCATCGACATCCACGCCGAGGCGACCAGCGAGAAACAGGCGATGGGCCTTTATGCGGACGGCCGCGCGACCCTCGTAGTCGGCACGCACACGCATGTACCGACGGCGGACCACCGCATACTGCCCGGCGGCACCGCTTTCGTCTCCGATGTCGGCATGACCGGCGACTACAATTCGATCATCGGCATGGCCAAGGACGAGCCGCTCGGCCGGTTCGTGCGCCGCATCCCGTCAGGCAAGTTCGAGCCGGCCACGGGGCCGGCGACGTTGTGCGCGATCGCGGTGGAGACGGACGATGCCACCGGATTAGCCGCGCGGGTCGCGGCGGTCCGGTTCGGCGGGAGGCTCGAAGAAGCACGTCCGCAGTTCTGGGAATGAGGTGCCGCGCGGCAACTGCCGTGTGCCGGTGTTGTGGATTTTACCGCTGCGGCGGCCTATAAGGCCGCCATCACGGATCATTTGGCGGTTCACCCCCCGCGCGCTTGGCGCGTTATTGCATGCGTGGACCGCGGAGACGATGCCATGGCCGGCCATTCCCAATTCAAGAACATCATGCATCGCAAGGGGCGCCAGGATGCCGTGCGCTCCAAGCTGTTTGGCAAGCTCGCGCGCGAAATCACCGTATCGGCCAAGCTCGGCCTGCCCGATCCCGACATGAATCCACGCCTGCGCGCGGCGATCATCGCCGCCCGCGCGGAGAACATGCCCAAGGACAACATCGAGCGCGCCATCAAGAAGGCGCAAGGCGGCGACGCGGAGAACTATGACGAGGTGCGCTACGAGGGATATGGGCCCGGTGGGGTCGCCATCATCGTTGAAGCGCTCACCGACAACCGCAATCGCACCGCCTCCGACGTGCGTTCCGTCTTCTCCAAGAACGGCGGCAACCTGGCGGAGACCGGCGCGGTGTCGTTCATGTTCGATCATGTGGGCGTGGTCGAGTTCGCGCCCGAGGTGGCCGATGCCGAGAGCATGTTCGAGGCGGCCCTCGACGCTGGGGCCGACGACGTCGTCTCAAGCGAAGGCGGCCATGAGATCTATGTGACGCAGGATCGCCTGAGCGACGTCGCCAAGGCGCTGGAGGCGAAATTCGGCGAGCCACGCAAGGCGGCGCTGGTGTGGAAGCCGCAGACCACGCTGCCGCTTCAGGACCTCGAGGGCGAGAAGTTGCTGCGCCTGATCGAATCGCTCGAGGACCACGACGACGTGCAGCACGTCTATGCCAACTTCGAGGTCTCCGACGCGCTCATGGCAAAGATCAGCGCGTGATGCGTGGCAGCTTCTACGTCGGCTTTGATCAAGTTGCTAAACTTCGTTTGATATAGCGAAGCACAACTTCGACCTGCTCGCGCTTCACACCTGGAAACCACGCGAGGAAATCTTCGATCCGCGCGCCGCCCTCGAGGTTCTCAAACAAGGCCCGCAGCGGAACGCAGGTATCCTTGAACAGCCACTCGCCGCTTACTTTCCAGGTACGCGCTCGATCGCAGGGCATGTGCCCCAGTCTAACATTGGGCGAATATTATGAGGGGATAGCGACCGCGCAAGCCGGCGTCAGTCCCAATATGTTTATCGCAGCAAACGATCGAAGATCGGCAGGCTGATGAGCGCTGAGAGGGCGATGATCGCATAGGCGACGCGCCGAAACGACCGTTCCGATGCGGCACGAAACCAGTAGACGCCGGCCACCATGGCGAGAATGAAAGGCAGCCCGAGCAGGAGCGAGAGCGCGGCCACCTCGCGGGTGAACAGGCCTTGCCGGAAATAGGCCGCGCATCCGATCACGTCGATGAAGGTGAAGTATACCATCAGATTGGCACGGACGAACGCCGCTTGTCCGGCGCCGCCGAGCCAATAGAGGATCACCGGCGGGCCAGCGATCTGCACGGCGCCGCTGCCGAGCCCGGACAACAGGCCAACCCCGATCGTCGCGGGCAACCGTGGCCGCCCGTGGTAGCGCCAGCCTGACGCCAGCACGGCCAGCAGCACGATCACCACGCCGGCAATCGCCCAGCGCAGCATCACCGGGTCGGCCACGAGCAGCACCCACGTGCCGATCGGCACCGCCGCCGCCGCCGCGACCGAGATCGGGATGACTTCGCGCCAGTGGCAATGCGGGACGGCGCGGATCGCGAGCGGGAAGGCGCAGACGAGGTCGATCAGCACCAGGGTGGCGGCGGCGATCCGCGGCTCGTACACCGCGGCCACCAGCGGGATGTAGATCATCGCCGAGCCGAAGCCGGAAAAGCCGCGGGCGGCGCCGGACACCAGTGCGATCACGGCGGCCGCCGCAAAGCGGCGGTCGGCAATCACGGCGGCAAAGAGTGTCGGATCGAGGAGATCGCTCAAGGTCGCAAAGGCCGTGGGAAAAAGGAGACGGGCCTGCCATTGAGGCCCATCGCGTTCTAGGCGGCAAGCCGCGGCGGGGTTATCACCCATTCGTGACGCGCCAAGCGATTCGCATTCTCGGCATCGACCCGGGGCTTCGCCGCACCGGTTGGGGAGTCGTCGAGGTCGACGGCAACCGGCTGAGCTTTATCGCCTGCGGATCGCTCGCGACCGACGAAAAGGCGGCGCTTGCGGCTCGCCTCGTGACGATCCACGACGGGTTGGTACGCGTGGTCGAGGACTTCCGCCCGCACGAGGCGGCTGCCGAGGCGACCTTCGTCAATCGAGATGCGTCGGCCACCCTGAAGCTCGGCCAAGCGCGCGGGGTGGCGCTGCTGGTTCCCGCCAAGGCCGGGGTGCCGGTCGCCGAATACGCGCCCAACCTGGTGAAGAAGACGATCGTCGGTGCCGGCCACGGCGAAAAGACCCAAATCCGCATGATGATCGGCGTGCTGCTGCCCAAGGCCGACCCCGATAGCGAGGACGCGGCGGACGCGCTGGCGGTGGCGGTCACCCATGCGCACCACCGGCAACGCGCGCTCGCAAGGATCGCGGCCCAATGATCGGCAAGCTCAAAGGCGTCATCGACGCGTACGGCGAGGACTACGTCATCGTCGACGTGGGCGGCGTGGGGTACGAGGCCCATTGTTCCGCCCGGACCCTGCAGACGCTGCCCGGCGTCGGCGAGCCGGTCGTGCTCTCGATCGAGACCCACGTGCGCGAGGATCAAATCCGCCTGTTCGGATTCGTGAGCGACGTCGAGCGCGAATGGTTCCGCCTGCTGCAGACCGTGCAGGGGGTCGGCACCAAGGTCGCGCTTTCCGTGCTCGGCACGCTCAAGCCTGCCGACCTCGCGAACGCGGTCGCCATGCGCGACAAGGCGGCGATCACCCGCTCGCCCGGCGTCGGCCCCAAGGTCGCCGAGCGCATCGTTACCGAGCTCAAAGACAAGGCGCCCGCCTATACCTCGGTCGATCCGGCGGTGGTGCGGCTCACCGGCGAGGTGGAGGAGAGGCGCGCGCCGCAGCCGGTGCTCGACGCCATCTCGGCGCTGGTCAATCTGGGCTACGGCCAGCCGCAAGCCGCGGCCGCGGTCGCGGCGGCCAAAAGTGCTGCCGGCGAGGGCGCTGGTGCCGCCGACCTCATCCGGCGTGGGTTGAAGGAACTCGCGAAATGACCAGCGCGCGCCGCCTCGTCGCCGCGGAGCGCCGCGAGGAAGATACGGCCGAGGCGCCGCTGCGCCCGCAATTCTTTTCCGAATTCATCGGTCAGCAGCAGGCTCGCTCGAACCTCGAAGTCTTCATCGCCGCCGCGCGGGCGCGGCGCGAAGCGCTCGATCATGTACTGTTCGTCGGGCCGCCGGGGCTCGGCAAAACGACGCTTGCGCAAATCCTTGCGCGCGAATTGGGGGTCAATTTCCGCGCCACCTCCGGCCCGGTGATCGCCAAGGCCGGTGACCTTGCGGCGCTGCTGACAAACCTCGAAGACCGCGACGTCCTGTTCATCGACGAAATTCACCGCCTCAACCCGGCGGTCGAGGAAATTCTCTATCCGGCCATGGAGGACTTTCAGCTCGATCTTATCATCGGCGAGGGCCCGGCGGCGCGCTCGGTCAAGATCGACCTCGCGCGCTTCACGCTGGTCGGCGCCACCACTCGCGCCGGCCTGCTCACGACACCGCTGCGCGACCGCTTCGGCATTCCCATCCGGCTCAACTTCTACAGCGAGGCCGAGCTCGAGCTGATCGTCAACCGCGGCGCGCGCGTGCTCGGCATCGAGATCAGCTCCGACGGTGCGAACGAGATCGCGTGTCGCGCGCGCGGCACGCCACGTATCGCCGGGCGGCTGCTGCGCCGGGTGCGCGACTTCGCCCATGTGGCAGGCGCCCGCTCGATCGACCGCGCCGCCGCCGATCGCGCGCTCGTCGCGCTCGAGGTCGACGCCGCCGGCCTCGACGCCATGGACCGGCGCTATCTCGAGACGATTGCGGTCAACTACGGCGGCGGCCCGGTCGGGGTCGAGACGCTCGCAGCCGCGCTCTCCGAGCCGCGCGACGCCATCGAGGACATCATCGAGCCGTTCCTGATCCAGCGCGGGTTCCTGCAGCGCACGCCGCGCGGGCGCCTCCTCACCGGCCACGCGTTCCGCCACCTCGGGCTCGCCGAGCCCGCGCGCGACCCCGCGCAGTTCGGATTGTTCTCTAGCGAAGACAGCGACTAATGGTGCATCTACATTCGTGAGTTTGTGCTCTATATTGATCGTACGGAGGAGAGAGATGACCCTCGAATATGCGGTACTCATCGAGCGCTTAACCGAGAGTGATGGCGACGGGTACCTCGCGAAGCTGGCGAAAGAGTCGCGAAGGAGCGAGCCGCCGCGGGTCAGGCACCCACGCCTCTTCAGCGCCGCATGATTTCGGGCAGCGCATGACGCGTTCTGTCAAACATACCTCTGATCGCTAAGCGAATGGTTGCAAACACGTATGAAGGCAGCTGCCATTGCGGGCGCGTGCGCTTTCGCGTGACCGCCGACCTCTCCGGCGTGACCGCATGCAACTGCTCGATCTGCACCAAGAAAGGCTTCCTGCATCTCATCGTCGCGCCCGAGCAATTCGAATTGGTAAGCGGCGCCGATGCGCTCACCACCTACCGGTTCAATACCGGCACGGCGCGCCACACTTTCTGCGCCACCTGCGGCGTTCATCCGTTCTACGTGCCGCGCTCCGATCCCGACAAAATCGACGTCAATGCCCGCTGCCTCGACGGCGTCGACCTCGCCGCCGTCAAGCCGCACTCCTTCGATGGCCGGCATTGGGAGGAGGCGATGGCGGGACACGTGCCGTGGAGGTGAATGCCGGGACCCGCGTCCCGCTCGGCGGGGAAATCCGCGACGGCCGCCACCTGCTCACGGTGCGAGTCTATTACGAGGACACGGATTTTTCCGGCGTGGTCTATCACGCGAGCTATTTGCGTTTCATGGAGCGCGGGCGCACCGACTATCTGCGGCTGATCGGCGCGGACCACCGCGCTTTGTTCGAGGCGGCCGAACGCGAGGCGCCCGGTTTCGCTTTCGTGGTGCGCTCGATGACGATCGAGTTCATCAAGCCCGCCCGCATGGATGACGTTCTTGAGATCGTCACCGCGCCCCGCGAGGTCAAAGGCGCGTCCGTGATCCTGCACCAGCAGGTGACCCGCGCCGGCGAAACGCTCATCGACGCGCAGGTGAAGGTCGCCTTCGTGTCGGCCGGCCGCGCGCGGCCCATTCCCAAGCCGCTGCGGATTGCCATGCGGGCCGACCATGAGGCGGCGCACGCAACCGGCGCGGTAACCTCGCCTTAGCGCTAACCCGATCTTAACCCCGGTTCGCTCTGGTTAGGGTGGGGACAGCGGCCGGGTGCCCTAGTTTGGACAAATTCCGCGACAAATTCGTACGTCGAGGGTGGCAGGCGGCACGCATTCGCGTGACTTGTAGACTGTTCGGCGGCGTGCCCCGGGGGGTGCCGCCCGGCGCGCCGCTCCGGCCCGGCCATTGCGAACCGGCACCGGCGTCCTGGGGGCGGGACGGCCGAGGGGACATGCCATGAATCCCGCTGACGTCGCCCAATCGGCGCTGCCGCTTTCTTCGTCCGACTTGTCGGTCTTCAGCCTGTTTTGGTCCGCCCATCCCATCGTCAAATGCGTGATGCTCGGCCTGCTCACCTGCTCGATCTGGGTGTGGGCGATCGTGATCGAGAAGTGGTTCCTCTACAGCCGCACCCGCCACTCCATGGACCGGTTCGAGAAGACGTTCTGGTCCGGCCAATCGCTCGAAGAGCTCTACCGAGCGGTATCGGCGCGCCCCAGCCACTCGATGGCGGCCCTGTTCGTCGCCGCCATGCGCGAATGGAAGCGCAGCTTCGAGGGCCACGTGCGCTCCTTCGCCGGCCTGCAGATGCGCATTGAAAAGGTGATGGACGTGACCATCGCGCGCGAGGTCGAGCGGCTCGAACGGCGGCTCCTGGTGTTGGCGACGGTCGGCTCGGCCGGCCCCTTCGTCGGCCTGTTCGGCACCGTCTGGGGCATCATGACGAGCTTCCAGTCGATCGCCGCCTCGAAGAACACGTCGCTTGCGGTGGTCGCGCCCGGCATCGCCGAGGCGCTGTTCGCGACCGCAATCGGCCTTGTTGCCGCCATCCCGGCGACCATTTTCTATAACAAGTTCGTCTCCGAGGTGAACAAGCAGTCGCAGCGGCTCGAAGGTTTTGCCGACGAGTTCGCGGCGATCTTGTCGCGCCAGATCGACGAGCGGGGGTGAGGGGAAGCCATGGCCGGCATGGTCCCGACGGTGCAGGTCGGCAAGCGCCGCCACCGGCGTCGCCCAGTCATGAGCGAGATCAACGTCACGCCCATGGTGGACGTGATGCTGGTGCTGCTCATCATCTTCATGGTGTCGGCGCCGCTGCTCACCGTCGGCGTTCCGATCGATCTGCCGCAGACCCAGGCCAAATCGCTCGACCAGGACAAGGAACCGCTGACCGTGTCGGTCAAGGTGGACGGTGAGGTGTTCCTGCAGAACTCCGAGATCAAGGTCGACGAACTGGTGCCGAAGCTGCAGGCGATCACCCAGGCGCGCGGCGGCCTCGACGAGCGCATCTATGTGCGCGGCGACCGCAAGGTCGACTACGGCACCGTGATGCGGGTCATGGGGCGCCTCTCGGCCGCCGGGTTCCGGCGCGTGGCGCTGGTCACCGAAGTCGAGCAGGGGAGCTGACGGCGCTCGCGCGATGCGGAAGGGCCTCACCATATCGGCGGTCGTGCACGCGATGGTGCTGCTGTGGAGCATAATTGCGTTTGCGCCGAGGGCATTTGAAAAGCCTCTCGACTCGGTGCCGGTCGATGTCATTTCGGCATCCGACTTTTCGCGCATGACGGCGGGCAGTCGGACCGCTCCGAAGGCGCCTGCGCCCAAGCCCCTGGTTGATAAGGTCGGCGAGACCAAGCTCGCGGATAACCCGGCGCCCAAAGTGACCGACAAGCCGGAGGTCGTTAAGACCGCCGAGAAAGAGGCGCCGCCGCCCGAAGCCAAACCCGAGCCCAAGCGCGAGGCGGAGCACAAGCAGCCGCCGCCCAAGCCCGATCCGATCGCGGAAGCCTTGAAGAAGGAGCAGGTAAAGCCCGAGCCGAAGAAGGAAGAGGCGAAGGTTCCGACCCCGCCGCACCGGCCCGATCCGCCCAGGCCGCAGCCGAAATTCGACGCGGTGCGGATCGCCGCGCTGCTCGACAAGCGCGATCCGCAACGACAGACCTCGCTCGGGGACTTCATCAATCATACGCCTACCCTCGGGTCGCCGAAGGGCACGGCGCCGGCGCTCTCGCAAAACGAGATCGATGCGCTGCGGGCGCAGATCAGGCGCTGCTGGAACCCGCCGGCCGGCGCGTCCGACGCGGCGAACCTGCGCGTCGAAATGAACGTGAAGCTGCGGCTCGACGGATCGCTGGCGGCCGCGCCGGTGCTGCTTGAGCGCGGCAGCAGTCCTTATTTCCAGGTGTTCGCTGAGAGCGCGTTGCGCGCGGTGGAGCGATGCCAGCCCTACAGCCTTCCTGTCGCCAAATACGACGTGTGGAAGGACATCGATCTGGGCTTCCGCCTCGACGACCTTTACGGCGGCTGATTGCGACCGAGACGAAAAGATGCGCGATAACGAATTGTTTCCTTCCCGTCCGTTGATCACGCGCCGACGTTTGCTTGCGCTCGGCGCGGGCGCCGGCGCGCTCGGCCTCGCCTGGCCGCGGGCCGGTCAGGCCGCGGTGCGGGTCGAGATCACGTCCGGCGACGTGCAGCCGATGCCGATCGCCTTGCCGGATTTCGTCGGCGGCACGCAGGGCGATGTCGAGGCCGCGCGCAGCGTCACGCAGGTGATCAACGGCGATCTTAAGCGTTCGGGATTATTCGCGCCGATCGATCCCGCCGCCTACATCGAGAAAATCGTCAACAGCGACGCCGTGCCCCGTTTCGACGACTGGCGCGCCATCAACGCCCAGGCCCTCCTCACCGGCCGCCTCACGCGCCAGCCCGACGGCCGCCTCAAGGCCGAGTTCCGCCTGTGGGACGTGTTTGCGGGTCAGCAGCTCGCCGGCCAGCAGTATTTCACCACGCCCGACATCTGGCGCCGCGTCGCCCACATCATTGCCGACGCGGTCTACGAGCGCCTGACCGGCGAAAAAGGCTACTTCGACACCCGCGTCGTGTTTGTCGACGAGACCGGCCCGAAGGAGCGGCGCATCAAGCGCCTCGCGATCATGGATCAGGACGGCGCCAACGTGGCCTACATCACGCGCGGCGACGATCTGGTGCTCACGCCGCGGTTCAGCACGAGCGATCAGGTGATCACCTATATGTCCTACGGACAGGGCGATCCCAAGGTTTATCTCTACAACACGCAGACGCGCCAGCGCGAGGTGGTCGGCAATTTCCCCGGCATGAGCTTCTCGCCGCGCTTCTCGCCCAACGGCGACATGGTGATCATGAGCCTGCAGCAGGGCGGCAATTCCAACCTGTTCGTGATGGATCTGCGCTCGCGCGCGACGACGCGGCTCACCGACACCGCGGCAATCGACACGGCTCCGTGCTACTCGCCCGACGGCGGGCGCATCTGCTTCGAGTCCGATCGCGGCGGGCGACCGCAGATCTACGTCATGGGCAGGGACGGCGGGCCGGCACAGCGCGTGAGCTTCGGGGATGGCTCCTATTCGACGCCCGTGTGGTCGCCGCGCGGCGACGCCATCGCGTTCACCAAACAATACCAGGGACAGTTCGCGATCGGGATCATGGGCATCGACGGCAAGAACGAGCGCATCCTCACCTCCGGCTTCCACAACGAGGGACCGACCTGGGCGCCGAACGGCCGCGTGCTGATGTTCTTCCGCGACGTCGCGGGCGGCGGGGGGCCGTCGCTGTTTACCATCGATATAACCGGACGAAACGAACAGAAAGTGGGGACGCCGAGCTTTGCGTCGGACCCGGCCTGGTCGCCGCTGCTGTCGTGATGGCCGGATCGCCGCCCAGGCGGCGCAACCGCGCCGGTATGATGATGTCGCGACCGGCGCTATGTGTTGAGGGAGAATTAACCATTACGAAAGCTTCCGGGGGCTTTCGCGCTTTCGACGGGTCGTCGCAAGGGGTCGTCAAGGTTGACGGAACCTTCGTTTAACGAACCGGCTGCTAGACCGGCATCCATGTGTCCGGTCGGGCGTGAAAAGGGAGTCACCATATGACCGTTGCGATCATGGGATGGCGCGGCGTGAAGCTGGCGGCGGCCTTGGCGGTCGGGTTGGCGCTTGCGGCCTGTGCCAGCAATCCCAACACGAGTGCGGTGGGCGGCGCCGGCGCGGCGGCGCCGGGTAGCCAGCAGGACTTCGTCGTCAACGTGGGCGACCGGGTGTTCTTCGAAACGGATTCCACCGAACTCACTTCACAGTCGCGCGCCACCCTCGACAAACAGGCGCAGTGGCTGCAGATGTACAATCGCTACGCTTTCACGATCGAGGGCCATGCCGACGAGCGCGGCACGCGCGAATACAACATCGCGCTCGGCGCGCGCCGCGCCCAGACGGTGCGCGAGTATCTTGTTTCGCGCGGCATCGATGCCAACCGCATGCGGACCATTTCCTACGGCAAGGAGCGACCGGTCGCGGTGTGCGATGATATTTCGTGCTGGTCGCAGAACCGCCGCGCCGTGACGGTGCTCAACGCGAGCTCGTAGACGAACGCACGGCGCTCGCGCCGCTGGTGCGGACACATTTTGGTCGCACTGGGCTCGATATGGTTGGCGATCCGCGATGGTTTCGAGCGCATTCATGATCGACCTGTCTCGCAGGGTTAAAACTGCCGCCGCGCTGGCGGCCGGCTGCCTCGCATTCGCGGCGCCCGCTGCTGCGCAAATGTCCGACGCCGATCTCGTGGTGCGGATCGAGCGCTTGGAAAATCAGATCCGGCAGCTCACGGGGACGGTGGAGCAGCTTCAGTACCGCAACCAGCAGCTCGAGGAATTGCTGCGCCGCGGGCAGCAAGCCGACGTGCGCCCGCCCGGGCCCGCCCCGCGTCCGATGCCGCCTGCTGCCGCCGCCGTCCCGCCGGCGAGCGCGGGCCCGGTCGCCGAGGCGCCACCGCCCGCGCCCTCCGTGCCGGGCCGACGCACCGACGTCTTCGATCCTTCCCAGAGCCCGAATGCACCGGGCGCGCCGCGCCCGCTGGGCTCATTCGCCTCGACGGCGCCGCTGGACGCGCCTGTGGGCGGCGTGCCGGCCGGCCCTGCGCCACGCACTGCCGGCGCACCGCTCGATCTTTCCGCGCCGGCCGGACAGGGGCCCGAGCCGACCTATGCGGCTGCGCCCCCTTATGGTGCGCCGGCCCCTGGTGCTCCGCCCGCCGCGGGCGCGCTGCCCCCTGCCACCGGCGCCTTGCCACCGCCCCCGCCGCGCAATCCCAACGGCACCGGCGGCGGGGTTGCGACGCTCCCCCCCTCGGCCTCGCCGCGCGACGAGTTCGACCTCGCCTATGGTTACGTGCTGCACAAGGACTATGGGCTCGCCGAGCAGGGTTTTCGCGACTTCCTCAAGCGATACCCGGGCGATGCGCGCGCGGCGGACGCGAACTATTGGCTCGGCGAGACCTTCTTCCAGCGTCAGAAATATCGCGACGCTGCCGAATTGTTCCTGCTCGTTTCGCGTGACCACCCCACGACCGCCAAGGCTCCCGACGCCCTGCTGCGGCTCGGCCAATCGCTCGCGCAGCTCGGCGAAAAGGACGCCGCCTGCGGTACGCTGGCCGAGGTCGGTCGCAAATACCCCCGCGCCGGGTTGAGCGTGCGGCAGGCGGTCGAGCGGGAACAAAAGCGTGTCCACTGCTGACGCGGCAGCGGCGATCTCGCAGCGCGAGATCGCCGCCCTGTTCGCGTCGTTTCCTCGCTCCGGTCGCATCATCCTTGCAGTCTCGGGGGGCGCCGACTCCACCGCCCTCATGGTGCTGGCGCGGCGCTGGCGCCGCCGTCTGGCGCGCGGCCCGCAGCTCATCGCCGCGACCGTCGACCATGGTCTGCGGCGAGGTTCGCGCGCGGAAGCAACGGCCGTCGCCGCCCTGGCGCGGCGCCTCGGGCTGCGCCACGAACTGCTGCCGTGGCGCGGCGAAAAACCGAAGACCGGCATTGAGTCAGCCGCGCGCGATGCGCGTTACCGGCTGCTCACCCGCCTGGCGCAGCGGCTTGGCGCCGAGGCGATCGCCACCGCCCACACCCTCGACGACCAGGCCGAGACCGTCCTGATGCGGCTTGCCGCCGGCTCGGGCCCGGCGGGACTTGCCGGGATGCGCCCGCGAGATGTGCGTCACGGCATCGTCCTCCTGCGCCCCTTCCTTGGCGTGCGAAAGAACCGCCTGCTCGCGACCCTGGGCCGCGCCGGGATCGCTTGGGCCGATGATCCGATGAATGCCGATCCGGCCTTTGCGCGGGTGCGGCTGCGGGAGGCCGGGCCGGTCCTGGCGCGCGAAGGGCTCACGCCCGAACGCATGGCCCGCTTGGCAGAACGCATGGCGCGCTATGAAGAGGTGGTCGCCGCAGCCGTGCAGTCGGCGCGTGGGCGCCTTGTCGACCCGGCGCGGCCCGGCGCAATCGATGGCCGCGGGCTTCTTGAGCTTCCCGAGGAGGTGGCCCTGCGCGTTCTCGCCGGCGAAATCGCCGCCGTTAGGCCCTGTACGGCGGGAAAGCCGCCGCGCTTGCAGCGGCTCGAAGCGCTCTGGCGCGACCTGCGCACGGCCGTTGCGGCCGGCCGTGCGACGAGACGCACGCTTGCCGAGGCGCTGGTTACCGTCGATCGCGACGGGATCATGTTGATCACTCCCGCGCCGCCACGGCGCGCGCCGGCACGGGATGGTTTGGCGGCGTCGCGCGTTAGCCGCAATGCCGCCAAACATCCGTTCACGAAACCGCGTTAGAATACGCGCGCGGCGGCCGTTTCCCTTGGCAGACGCCCGGACGGAACCTACATTGCCCCTGGTGGACGGGTTCCGGCGAGTCGCCATCGGGGCCCACCGGCCGTCCGGGTCGCCATGCGGGATGCACCAGCGCGCGACCGGCGCGCCGTGAAGGACATGGGATGAACGCGAATCTGCGCAATTTGGCCCTGTGGGTCATCATCGTCCTGCTCCTGCTGGCGCTCTTCACGCTGTTCCAGAATCCCGGCCAACACACCAGTTCCCAGGACATCCCCTATTCGCAGCTGCTCAAGGACGTCGAGCAGGGGCGCGTGCGCGATCTCGTCATCCAGGGGCCGGAAATCCACGGCACCTACATCGGCGGCGGCAGCTTCCAGACCTATGCGCCGAACGATCCCGGCCTGGTGCCGCTGTTGCGCAGCAAGGACGTCGCGTTCAGCGCACGGCCGTTGCAGGACAACGTGCCGTGGTTCGTGCAGCTGCTCATTTCCTGGCTGCCGTTCATCGCGCTCATCGGGGTGTGGATATTCCTGTCGCGGCAGATGCAGGGCGCCGGCGGCAAGGCGCTCGGCTTCGGCAAGTCGCGGGCCAAGCTGCTGACCGAAGCGCATGGCCGCGTCACTTTCGAGGACGTGGCCGGCGTCGACGAGGCCAAGCAGGACCTGCAGGAGATCGTCGAGTTCCTGCGCGATCCGGGCAAGTTCCAGCGGCTCGGCGGCCGCATTCCGCGCGGCGTGCTCCTCGTCGGCCCGCCCGGCACCGGCAAGACCTTGCTCGCCCGCGCCATCGCCGGCGAAGCCAACGTGCCGTTCTTCACCATCTCGGGCTCCGACTTCGTCGAAATGTTCGTCGGCGTCGGTGCCTCGCGCGTGCGCGACATGTTCGAGCAGGCCAAGAAGAACGCGCCGTGCATCATCTTCATCGACTAGATCGACGCGGTCGGCCGTCATCGCGGCGCCGGGCTCGGCGGCGGCAACGACGAGCGCGAGCAGACGCTCAATCAGCTCCTGGTCGAGATGGACGGCTTCGAGGCCAACGAGGGCATCATCCTCATCGCCGCCACCAACCGGCCCGACGTGCTCGACCCGGCGCTGCTGCGCCCCGGCCGTTTCGACCGGCAGGTGATCGTGCCCAACCCGGACGTGGTCGGGCGCGAGCAGATCCTCAAGGTTCACGTGCGCAAGGTGCCGCTCGCCCCCGACGTGAACCTCAAGACCACCGCGCGCGGCACGCCCGGCTTCTCCGGCGCCGACCTCGCCAATCTGGTCAACGAGGCCGCCCTGATGGCGGCGCGACGCAACAAGCGCATGGTGACCCAGCAGGAATTCGAGGACGCCAAGGACAAGGTGATGATGGGCGCCGAGCGCAAGTCGCTCATCATGACCGAAGAAGAGAAGATGCTGACCGCCTATCACGAGGGCGGCCATGCGATCGTCGCGCTCAACGTCAAGGCCACCGACCCGGTGCACAAGGCGACCATCATTCCGCGCGGGCGCGCGCTCGGCATGGTGATGCAGCTGCCGGAACGCGACAAACTGTCCATGAGCCGGGAGCAGATGACCTCGCGTCTCGCCATCATGATGGGCGGGCGGGTCGCCGAAGAAATGGTGTTCGGCCGCGAGAAGGTGACCTCGGGTGCCGCCTCCGACATCGAGCAGGCGACCCGGCTCGCGCGCATGATGGTGACGCGCTGGGGCCTCTCCGACGAGCTCGGCACCGTCGCCTACGGCGAGAACCAGGAAGAAGTCTTCCTCGGTTATTCGGTCGCGCGCCAGCAGAATATTTCCGAGGCGACGGTCCAGAAGATCGACTCGGAGATCAAGCGTCTGGTGGAAGCGGGTCTGACCGAGGCGCAGCAGATTCTCACGGAAAAGCGCGCCGACCTCGAAACCCTCGCCAGGGGCCTGCTCGAATACGAGACGCTGTCGGGCGATGAGATCAAGGACCTGCTCGACGGCAAGCCGCCCATGCGTGAAGGGGTGAGCGAGCCGGTCACGCCGCGCTCCTCGGCGGTGCCCACCGCCGGCAAGGGCCGCCCGCGCCCCGAGACCGGCCTCGAGCCGCAGCCCCAGGCTTGACGCGCCGCTCCTACTCTGTCGTTCGAAGCCTAATTTCGAAGGGGACGTTGCCGATCGAGGCGGGAAGCGCTTCGTTTCTGCCAAAAGTTTGGGTGGTACCCCGGCTGTCCGAACGGGTGTAAACTTTACTGACATTTTTTGAAGCTTTTCCGCCCAGAATCGCCATAGTATGAGGCCGGTTTCCGGCGCGTCTTGACCCAGCCGCCGGATACCCACGAAGAATACTGCGCCCAAGGGGAATGGATGGTCCGCAAATATTTCGGCACCGACGGCATTCGCGGCCGGGCGAACGGCGCGATCACGCCCGAGCTGGCCCTCAAGGTCGGCCAGGCCGCCGGCCTGGCGTTCCAGCGCGGCGAGCACCGGCACCGCGTCGTCATCGGCAAGGACACGCGGCTCTCCGGTTACATGATCGAATACGCGCTGGTCGGCGGCTTCACCTCGGTCGGCATGGACGTGCTCCTCCTCGGCCCCATTCCGACGCCCGCGGTCGCCATGCTGGTGCGCTCGATGCGCGCCGACCTCGGCGTGATGATCTCCGCCTCGCACAACCCTTACGACGACAACGGCATCAAGCTGTTCGGGCCGGACGGTTACAAGCTCTCCGACGAGGTCGAGCGCAGCATCGAGCAGTTGCTTGAAGCCGACGTGACCAGGCGGCTCGCCAAGAGCGCCGACCTCGGCCGCGCCCGCCGCATCGACGGCGTGCACGACCGTTACGTCGAAGCCGCCAAACGCACGCTGCCGCGCCGGCTCGATCTCGACGGGCTGCGCGTCGTCGTCGATTGCGCCAACGGTGCCGGCTATCGCGTCGCGCCGGCGGCGCTGTGGGAATTGGGCGCCGAGGTGATTTCCATTGGCGTCGAACCGAACGGCTTCAACATCAACAAAGACTGCGGCTCGATCGCGCCCGAGGCGCTGTGCCAGAAGGTGCGCGAGATGCGCGCCGACATCGGCATCGCGCTCGACGGCGATGCCGACCGCGTGGCGCTGGTCGACGAAAAGGGACATCTCGTCGACGGCGACCAGTTGCTCGCGGTCGTGGCCGAGAGCTGGAAGGAAGACGGGCGGCTCGCGAAGCCCGGCGTCGTCGCCACCGTGATGTCGAACCTCGGCCTCGAGCGCCATCTCGCCGGCCTCGGGCTTTCGCTCGCGCGCACCGCGGTCGGCGACCGCTACGTGCTCGAGCACATGCGCGAACACGGCTTCAACGTGGGCGGAGAGCCGTCCGGCCATATCATCCTGTCCGACTACACCACCACCGGCGACGGCCTCATCACGGCGCTGCAGGTGCTCGCCGTGGTCAAGCGGCAGAATCGGCCGGTCTCGCAGGTGTGCCACCGTTTCGATCCGCTGCCGCAGATCATGAAAAACGTGCGCTACAAATCCGGCAAGCCGCTCGAGAACGCCGGCGTGCAATCGGCGATCGCCGACGCGCACAAGCGGCTCGACGGGCAGGGACGCCTCGTGGTGCGGCCGTCCGGAACGGAGCCCGTGATTCGCGTGATGGCCGAGGGCGATGACAAAATATTGGTCGAGGAAGTCGTCGACGGCGTCGTCGAAGCGCTCGCGCAGGTCGCGGCGTAATTCTGCGCCCGTCGTTGCGAGCGACGCCTTCAGCCCCTCGCGAAAGCGAGGGGAAGCAATCCAGCGTAACCGGCGCCGTGCTTGCTTCCTGGATTGCTTCGTCGCTTCGCTCCTCGCAACGACGACGCCCTGGATTTGTTTGGAAGCCGACACGCCGCTGCCGCGAGCGTCAACGCATCGTTAACACTCGCGGAATTTTTTGGTTACCGCGCACGCAATTTGGCCGGCCGGTCGTTAATCGTCACGGTTAAGAAGTAAGGTTAAGTCCCATTTAAGGATTTCCTGCCATCGTGGCCCCGTTGGTTCAACACTGCGGGTCACCGCGCGTCGGTCCCCGCCCGTAAAGAGGGACTTAGTCATGGGTAACCTGAAGAAGCTGGCGCTTGCGGGCGCGGCCGTCATCGTGACCATTCCGGCGGTGCACGCCGCCGACATGCCGCTTATGCCGCCGCCGCCTCCGGCGCCGGTCGAGTTTGGCGGCTGGTATCTGCGCGGCGACATCGGCTTTAGCACGGAGAACGCGGGCAATTTCCACGAGGACGGGCTCAACCCGCTGCCGACCGGCGTGCAGAACGCCGCGAGCGGCTTCGAGACCGGCGGCATCTTCCGCGTCGGCGTCGGTTATCAGTTCAATTCGTGGCTGCGCGCCGACATCACGGGTGAGTACCGCACTCCGGCCTCCTGGAGTTCGTTCGACATTGCCAATTTCCAAGGCACGCTCATTCCCGAGCACGTCACGCTCGAGAAGTCGGAGCTCGTGACGCTCGCCAACATCTACGCCGATCTCGGCACTTGGTGGTGCATCACGCCGTTCGTCGGCGCGGGCGCCGGCTTCGCCGGTGTCAAGTTGAGCAACTTCCAGGAGACCGCTATCGCGGGGCTCTCACCCGTCCAGGGCGGCTTCCTGATCAACGCCAACAACTTCGCGCCCGATGCGGTCCAGTGGAACTTCGCCTGGGCGCTGCACGCCGGCCTCGCCTACCACGTAACGCCCAACTTCTCGGTCGAACTCGCCTATCGCTACCTCAACATGGGCAACGCCCAGAGCGGCGGGATCGTCGGGTTCCTCAACAACCCGCAGAACACCGTGTTCCACATCGACAACATCACCTCTCAGGACGTGACCCTGGGCTTCCGCTGGCTGCTCCAGCCCGAGGCTCCGCCGCCGGCCTATCCGCTGGTGCGCAAAGGCTGACGCCGTTAGGATCAATCGAGTGCGGACGGCGCGGGGATTCTTCGCGCCGTTTTGCTTTTCGGGAAAAGAGATGCTCCAAGAAAAGAAAGCGCGGTCGTTAACCCGCGCGTCCCATCGTGGTGAAGAATTAAGCTTAAATCCCCGTTAACTGCGTCCTTGACGGCTGGCGTCGCCTTCCTTATCCCCCACCGCGGGACACCCCTCCCCAACGAGGGGCGCCTATCTGGAAGGATAGACCATGACCAGTCCGAAGCCCGGCGTGCGGCCGGTCGTTCCGCACTTCTCCTCCGGTCCCTGCGCCAAGCGCCCCGGCTGGAGCCTCCAAGCCCTCACCGACGCGCTCACCGGCCGCTCCCACCGATCGAAGATCGGCCGGGCCAAGCTCAAGCGCGCCATCGACCTGACCCGCGAAGTGCTCGGTGTTCCCGCCGGCTACCGCGTCGGCATCGTGCCGGCCTCGGATACCGGCGCCATCGAGATGGCGATGTGGTCGATGCTCGGTGCGCGGCCGGTGACGTTGCTGGCGTGGGAATCCTTCGGCGAAGGATGGGTCACCGACGTCGCCAAGCATCTCAAGCTCAAGGACGTGGCGGTGCTGCGCGCCGACTATGGCGAGCTGCCGGATTTGTCGAAGGTCGATCCCGCAAGCGACGTGATCTTCACCTGGAACGGCACCACCTCAGGCGTGCGCATCGTCGATGCGAGCTGGATCGCCGCCGACCGCGCCGGGCTGACCTTGTGCGACGCGACCTCCGCGGTATTCGCCCAGCCGATCGACTGGGCCAAGCTCGATGTGGCGACCTTTTCCTGGCAGAAGGTGCTGGGCGGCGAGGCCGCGCACGGCATGCTGGTGCTCTCCCCGCGCGCAGTCGAACGGCTCGAGACCTACACGCCGGCGTGGCCGCTGCCCAAGCTCTTCCGCATGACCAAGGGCGGCAAGTTCAACGAGGCGATCTTCGAGGGCGAGACCATCAACACGCCCTCGATGCTGTGCGTCGAGGACTGGATCGACGCGCTCACCTGGGCGAAGGGGATCGGCGGCCTCTCCGCGCTCATCGCCCGCGCCGACGCCAACGCCAAGGCCATTGCGGATTGGGTCGCGCGTACGCCGTGGGTCGATTTTCTGGCGCGCGACCCACGCACGCGCTCGAATACCTCCGTGTGCCTCAAGATCGTCGACCCGGCGGTCGCCTCGCTGCCGGTCGAGGCGCAGGCCGCCTTCGCGCGCGGCATGGCAGCGGCGCTCGAGAAGGAAGGCATCGCCTACGACATCGCCTTCTACCGCGATGCGCCGCCCGGGTTGCGCATCTGGTGCGGCTCGACCATCGAGGCGTCCGACGTCGAGGCGCTCACGCCGTGGCTCGACTGGGCCTTTGCCCAGGGCAAGGACGCCCTGCGCAAGGCGGCGTGAGGCGGCCATGACCCCGCGCGTTCTCATCTCCGACAAGCTTTCGCCCGCCGCGGTGCAGATTTTCGCCGACCGCGGCGTCGAAACCGAGTTCAAGCCGGGCCTCGACAAGGATCAGCTCGCCGAGATGATCGGCGAGTTCGATGGCCTGGCCGTCCGCTCCGCCACTAAGGTCACCGCCAAGCTGCTCGACCGCGCCAAGCGGCTCAAGGTGGTCGGCCGCGCCGGCATTGGAGTCGACAACGTCGACCTCGCGGCGGCGACCGCCAAGGGCGTCATCGTGATGAACACGCCCTACGGCAACTCCATCACCACCGCCGAGCATGCCATCACGCTGATGCTCGCGCTGGCGCGGCAGATCCCCGCCGCCGATGTCTCGACCCAATCGGGCAAGTGGGAAAAGAACAGATTCCTGGGCGTCGAGATCACCGGCAAGACGCTCGGCGTGATCGGCTGCGGCAACATCGGCTCGATCGTGGTCGACCGCGCCCTTGGCCTGAAGATGAAGGTGGTTGCCTACGATCCCTATCTCTCGCCCGAGCGCGCGCTCGATCTCGGGGTCCACAAGGTCGAGCTGGACGAGCTGTTGCGGCGCTCCGATTTCATCACCCTGCACACGCCGCTCACCGAGCGCACCCGCAACATCATCGACGCCGGCGCGCTCAAGCTCACCAAGCGCGGCGTGCGCATCATCAATTGCGCGCGCGGCGGCCTGGTCGACGAGAAGGCGATGCGCGGCGCACTCGATTCCGGCCACGTCGCGGGCGCCGCCTTCGACGTGTTCACCGAAGAGCCCGCCACCGACAATCCGCTGTTCGGCCATCCCAACGTGGTGTGCACGCCGCACCTCGGCGCCGCCACCATGGAGGCGCAGGAGAACGTGGCGCTGCAGGTCGCCGAGCAGATGTCCGATTATCTGCTCAGCGGCGCCATCTCCAACGCGGTCAACTTCCCGTCCATCACCGCCGAGGAGGCGCCTCGCCTGCGTCCGTTCATCAAGCTCGCCGAGCAGCTCGGCTCGTTTGCCGGCCAGGCGACCGAGACAGGCCTCAAGGCGGTCAAGCTGGTCTACGAAGGCCAAATCGCCGCGATGAACACGAAGGCGCTCACCTCCGCGGCGATCGCCGGCCTGCTCAAGCCGCTGCTCCAGGACGTCAACATGGTGTCGGCGCCGATCGTCGCGCGCGAGCGCGGCATCGCGGTCGACGAGACGAAGCGCGACGCCGAGAGCGACTACGACAGCCTGCTCACGGTCACCGTCGTCACCGAGCGCCAGGAGCGCTCGATCCAGGGCACGGTGTTTGCCGACGGGCGCCCGCGCGTCGTTTCCATCAAGGGCATCCGGGTCGACGCCGAGTTCGGGCCGTCGATGCTCTACATCACCAACGTCGACAAGCCCGGCTTCATCGGCCGCTTCGCCACCACGCTTGGAGACGCCGGCATCAACATCGCGACCTTCCACGTCGGGCGCGAATCGCCGGGCGGCAACGCCATTGCGCTGGTCGAGGTGGATGGCCCCGTTCCGGCCGAGGTGGTTGAGAAGGTCAGGCGCATTCCGCATGTCCAGCGCGTGCAGCCGTTGCGATTTTGACGCAATGCCGGCGTGTTGCCGCCGCGCTCTCGCCGCGCCTTCGTCAAAACATAATTCAATAGAGACAGGAAGCGGTTGGGTGGCGCCGCGGCCGGTGATATAAGCCTCTGAGTTTCCGGCGGTTTCGCCGTTACCCTCCCCCGGGGAGGGTACGTGCTTGGGGATACTTGATGGCGAACGTCGCGGTGGTCGGCTCCCAGTGGGGAGACGAGGGCAAGGGCAAGATCGTCGACTGGCTCTCCGAGCAGGCCGACATCGTCGTGCGATTTCAGGGCGGCCATAACGCCGGCCACACGCTCGTCGTCGACGGCACCACCTTCAAGCTCTCGCTGCTGCCCTCCGGCATTATCCGGCCGGGCAAACTCTCGGTCATCGGCAACGGCGTCGTGCTCGACCCCAACGCCCTGATCGAGGAGATCGACCGCGTCGCCGCGCAGGGCATTTCCGTCACGCCCGAGAATCTCCGCATCGCCGAGAACGTCACGCTGATCCTCTCACTTCACCGCGAGCTCGACGAGATGCGCGAGCGCGCGAACGCGCTCACCCGCATCGGTACCACCAAGCGCGGTATCGGACCGGCCTACGAGGACAAGGTCGGCCGCCGCGCGATCCGGCTGATGGACCTCACCGATCTCGACGCGCTCGGCGGCAAGATCGACCGCCTGCTGGCGCACCACAACGCGCTGCGCCGCGGTCTCGGCATGGACGAGGCCGACCCCCAGCGCCTCTATGCCGAGCTCGCCAATGTCGCGCCGCGCGTGCTCCCTTTCATGGATCGGGTGTGGTCGCTGCTCGACGACCGGCGGCGCGAGGGCAAACGCATTTTGTTCGAAGGCGCCCAGGCGGTGCTGCTCGACGTCGACCATGGCACTTATCCGTTCGTCACGTCGTCGAACACGGTCGCCGGCCAGGCGGCAACCGGATGCGGACTTGGGCCGCGCGCCATCGGCTACGTGCTCGGCATTTGCAAGGCCTACACCACGCGGGTGGGCGAGGGGCCGTTCCCGACCGAGCAGGACAACGACATCGGCCGCACGCTCGGCGAGCGCGGGCGCGAGTTCGGCGTGGTCACCGGACGCAAGCGGCGTTGCGGCTGGTTCGACGCCGTGCTGGTGCGCCAGACCGTGCGCACCAGCGGCATCGACGGCCTGGCGTTGACCAAGCTCGACATTCTCGACGGCTTCGAGCGCATTGATGTGTGCGTCGGATACCGCCTGAACGGACACGAGATCGACTATCTTCCGGCGGGCGAGCGGGCGCAGGCGGAAGTCACGCCGATCTATGAAACCGTCGAAGGGTGGGGCGATTCGACCGCCGGCGCGCGTTCGTGGGGCGAACTGCCGGCGCAGGCGGTCAAATACGTGCGCCGGATCGAGGAGCTGGTCGGCTGTCCGGTGGCGCTGATGTCGACGAGCCCCGAACGCGAGGACACGATCCTTGTGCAGAATCCGTTTGAGGCATAGAGCATGATCATGCTCAAACAAATAAAGCGGAGCGGGATGACGATGCGAAGAACGGTCATCCCGCGAGGGGACGCTGCGGTCGCAATGCGATGACCGACTATTACCCGCTGATCGCCCGCGCCGTCGCCGGTCTCGAGAAGAACACCGGCGACCAGCGGCGCGCGCTCTACGAGCGCGCGCGCACCGCGCTCGTCGCGCAGCTGCGCGGGCTCGATCCGCCGCTGGGCGAGTCGGAGATCACGCGCGAGCGCTTGGCGCTGGAAGAATCGATCCGCAAGGTCGAGGCCGAGGCGGCCCGCAAAGCGCATTTCGAAATGCCGCGCCTCAATCCGGTGACGCTGACGCGTCCGCTGGATTTGTTGAAGCGCGACGACAAGCCGGTGCCCGCGCTCATCCCGCAGGCGGCGCCGGCGCGCGCGGGCGCCCCCGCGCGCGAGCCGGTCATTCGCGATGTGCCGGGCCGCGACGGCTCGGGCGCGAAGCGTGAAACGCCGCCGCCGGCGCGCGACCCGGCCGATGCATTGAGCGAAATGCTGGGCCGGGGACGCGAGGACGCGCCGCCCAAGCGCGAGGCGCCCGCGGCCAAGCGCGAGCCGGCGGATCGGCCGCTCAACGATCAGCCGCCGCGCCGCGGCTTCCTGCCCGAACCCCTGCCCGCCGAGGTGACCGAGCCGCGCCGGCCGGACCCTCCGCCCGCAGCGCCATCCGGACCCGCACCCGCGGCCGCCGCCCGTTCGTCGGGCCGCAGCCGTCCGCGGCCGCCGCCCTTGACCGACGACGGGCTCAAAGGGTTTCGCGACGTCGTCGCCGAGGCGGAGACCCTGGGCGAGGCGACCGCCCACGCGGCGCGCTCCGCCCGCGAAGCCTACGCGGCGGTGCCGTCCGACGATCCCGAACTCGACCGCATGGAGCCGCGTCTTGAGTCCGTGGGATTGCGCTCGCCGGTGCGGGAAGCGCCGGCCGCGCGCGACGTCGAGCCTGCGGCGCGTGCCCCGGAGGAGCGCGCGCCGGGACGGCATGCGGACGCGCCGCGCGCCGCGGAGGCCGCCCGCCCGCGCGCGATGGGAGCGCGCCACGTCTCCGTGCTGGGCCAGGAGCGTGAGCCGCGCTCGTCCGCCGCGCTCGTCGCCGCGCTCTTTGCGGTGCTGGTGATCATCTCGATTGCCGGCGCGCTCTACTGGTGGCGCGAGCCGGTCAAAGGGTGGTTCGCTGCCGTGCGGCTGCCGCTGCAGGGCCAGGTCGAACAGAATCCGAGCCGGCCGAAAATCCCCGATCGCGTCGGCCAGCCCGGCCAAGCCGACCAGCCCGCCGCCGCGCCGCCCGCCGGCAAGAACGCGCTCGCTGCGGTCGCCCAGCGCGTCGTCCTTTATGAGGAAGACCCGGCCGATCCCCAGGGCAAGCGCTTCGTCGGCACGGCGGTCTGGCGCACCGAGACGGTGACGCCGGGCGGCGGCCAGGCGCCGGAACTCGCGATCCGCGCCGATTTCGAGATTCCCGAGCGGAACCTCACCGCGACCATGTCGATCCGCCGCAACAGCGATCAGGCCCTGCCGGCGAGCCACACCATCGAGCTGGTGTTCAACGTCCCGGCCGACTTCCCGTTCGGCGGCATCAGCAACGTGCCGACCATCCTAATGAAGCAGGCCGAGCAGGCGCGCGGCGTGCCGCTCGCCGGGCTCGTGGTCAAGGTGACGCCGACGTTCTTCCTGGTCGGCCTCGCCTCCGGCGAAGGCGACGCGCAGCACAACATCGAGCTGCTCAAGGAGCGGCCCTGGTTCGACATTCCCATCGTCTACACCAACGGGCGCCGCGCCATCCTGGCGGTGGAAAAAGGCACGCCCGGCGAACGCGCCTTCGCGGAAGCCTTCGCGGCCTGGGGGCAATAGCAGATGTCGGATGTCAGATGTCAGATGTCGGATGTCGGATGTCGGATGTCAGATGTCAGATCCCGCAATTATGTTCTCCGCTTCTGATCTCTGACATCTGACATCTGTCATCTGTCATCCGTCCTCTGTCATCTGTCGTCTGTCATCTGAGATGAAACAATGCGCCGAGCCCGCTCTCCGGCGGCTTCGCTGCCGGCGGTTGGGCAGTCGAGTTGACGGCGAGCCGGCTGTTAACGCTGGTGCGCACCTCGGCCATGGGCTTGCCGATCTCGCCTTCGACCTCGGGCCCGCACACCTGGCCCGGCACGCGCGAGACGAACTCGTGCCGGATTTTCAGCGTGTGCCCCTCGACGCGGTAGTCGGATTTGTAGGTGAATAATCGCGTCGTAATGGTGCGGCCCGGCACGCTGATCTTGAGCTGCTTGTCCTCGGCGAATGTTACATCGATCTCCTCGATCTCACGGCCCGCGAGACACGCGAACGGCAACTTGCGCCCCTGAAAACGCGTGCCGAGCAGAAGATCGCCCGGGCGGCCGAGGATGGGCATGCCGATCGGGATCGCCTTGTGGCCGGCGGGGGGTGCCGCGAACCGCTCGTTCAACGTGAACCGGCCCTTGACCACGTATGGTTCGGCAAGGTTGCGCGATGACTCGATCTGATAACGGCCCTTCCCGGGCGTGCCGAAACCCTGCAATTGCCGTTCCGCTATCGTCTCGGGACCGTTGCTCTCGATCGCGCTCGCGACCACGCGGGCAAACGAGGCGAACAATCCGGTCGCGCTTTGCCTGGTTTCGCCCGACATGGTCCCGTTGGCCGCGATCGTCACTTTGGTTTGCGTGGTCAACGTATGGTCCGCCGCGCGCATCGCGGGTGTGCGCGCGAGGTGCACGCCGCTCGCCGAAAGGTGCACCGCGGGCTTGTCGTAGGTCTCGGCCAGCACGCCGAACGAGGAGTACGAGGCGGTGGGGTCGTCGTAGAGCCCGAGCTCCGGCAGATAAATCATGACGTGATTGAGCGCCGCCAAGGTGGGGGGCAGATCGAGCGTATGCACGTTGCCGCCGTTGATGAGCACCTGCTCGCTGGCGATCCCCTTGGCGGCGAGCAGCGCCGTCATCAACGTCACCTGGTCCTTGCAGTCGCCGTATTTGTTCTTGAGCACGGTGGCGGCCTCGTTGGGCACGACGCGGCCCGAGCCCAGGTAAATCGCCACGTAGCGCACGTTGCCCTTGATCCAATGGTCGATCGCCGCTGCCTGGGCGCGTTTGTCCGCGATGCCGACGGTGATCTCGTCGGCGAGCGCCTGGATTTCGGGCGTGACCGTCGCGCGCTTGCTCGCCTCGCCCCAATACGCCCGGCCGAGTTCCTCATAATCCTTGAAGGTCGAGATGAACACGCGCGCGTCGCGGTCGAGCGGCGAGGTTGCGCCGGGCTCGTCGGCGCTGCGCGCCAACCGGTGATAACTGACGATGTGGCGGACGACGCCGGGTTCCTCGGCCACCCTCTCCTCGATGCCCGGCCCGAGCACGGCCACGTTGAGCGTGAGGTCCTTGGGAGCGACGATCTGTACCGTCGAATCCGCGAATGGAACCTGGCGCGGGAAGAGCACATGCTGCAAATACTGGCCGGGGAACACGCCGGAGCTGATGTCCGATCGCGTGGTCAGCACGATCGAGTCGCCCACGGCGAGGTCGGGAAATATCACGGTGCGCGCCTTGGCGTCGCGCAGATAAACCGCGTTGAGGCCGGAAGCCTCGTCGCGGGTGATGATGCTCGCGGGATCGACCGTGATCCGACGGCCGTCCGCCTTTTTCGGTATAGGCGGCGACGATCTCGAGCGTCTGCATCCCTTCGATGTATGAGATCGTTTGCTGCCCGATCGAGCGCAGCGCGCTTTCGCCGAGGATCTTGATGCGCGTCGTGCTCAGGCTTTCCGCGGTCCGGTCGGCGTGCAGCGTAATGGTCTTGTCGAGGGCAACCGAATAGGTCGCGGGCTCCTCGCGGGCAACAGGTGGCGTCGCAATCGCCTTGGGCGACTTCGCGGATTTTGCGGCGGACTTGGCCGGCAGCGCGGCCGTTGCTTTCGGCGGTTTTGCCGGCGCCGGTGCGGCCGCTTTCGGCGCCTGCGCGTGCGCTGCGGACGCGAGAGCGACCGCAAGGAGAATCGTGACGAGCCCGATACGCCCCATTTTCCGCTCCCCCTCCCGGCGGTGCTTGGGTAGTCAATCCCCAGTTGAGGGATAATGGCGTATCCCGTTTGGCACCGCAAAGCCCATTTTTCGCCGCGTTGACAAGCCCTCGCGTTGCACTAGCCTGCCCGGCAAACCCCGATCCGGAGCATCCCATGGGACCGCACGCCGCCACCCTGTCCGAACGCGCCGACGAGCTCGAAGACCACATGGCGCAGGAGCTCGAGCGCATCGTCACCAAGTCGGTGCTGTTCAACCTCGCCGACGGCAAGGTGGAGATGGACAGCGGCCCGGCGCTGCAGAAGAAATATCCCGGCAAATACATGCTCATGGGCGCCGATCCGCGCCTGCCGAAAATGCCCGACAAGCCCACGCTGATCGACTTCTTCAAATGCCGCTTCGCCACCACCCAGCACCTGCTGCAGAGCGCCAAGCTCGCGCTCAAGAACGGCATGAGCGAGAAGATCGTGCTGGCCTGCCTGCTGCACGACATCGGCGTGGCGAGCTTCATCCGCGCCGACCACGGCTACTGGGGCGCGCAGCTCATCGAGCCCTACGTGGACGAGGAAGTGAGCTGGGCAGTGCGCATGCATCAGGCGCTGCGCTTCTTCCCCGACGAGTCGGTGGGCTACGCCTATCCCGAGGCCTATGTGAAATATTTCGGCGCGGATTACCGGGTCGAGCCGTACATCGAGGAGGAATACAAGCGCGCGCGGAACCACAAATGGTACATGTCGGCGCGCATGATCTGCGTGAACGACCTCTACGCCTTCGACCCCAACGTCAAGGTCGAGCTCGAGGAGTTCACCGACATCATCGGCCGCCACTTCCGCCAGCCCAAGGAGGGCCTCGGCTTCGACTCGAGCCCGTCGGCGCACATGTGGCGCACCCTCAATTGGCCGAACCGGTTCTTGTGAGGCTTGCTTTACCCTCCCCCTTGTGGGGAGGCTCGGCGCCGAAGGCGCCGGGGTGGGGGTCGTTCAAACAGAAATGAAACGGCAGCAACGGCGCGACGCGGTACGCGCCGCGCTTGTTTGTTGTCGCGCGTCGCAAGATTACAGCGACCCCCACCCCGACGCGCGCTGCGCGCGCGTCGACCCTCCACGCAAGGGGGAGGGTAAAACAAGAAGGGCCCCGCGACTTCGCGAGGCCCTCCTGATTCCTGGCTGCTGATTTCTGATTCCTGGTCAGTGTGCCGCCATCGCGGCCGGATGCTCCATGGCGGCGACGCGGTGCTTGACCGCGCTCTGCACCTTCTCGAACGCGCGCACCTCGATCTGGCGCACGCGCTCGCGCGAGACCCCGAACTCGTCGGCGAGTTCCTCGAGCGTGATCGGGTCCTCGGCGAGCCGGCGCGCCTCGAAGATGCGCCGTTCGCGGTCGTTGAGCACGGTGAGCGCCTCGCCCAGCGCCTTGCGCCGGTTGTCGAGCTCCTGGTTCTCGGCCATCACCCGCTCGGCGCTCGGCGAGTCGTCGAGCAGCCAGTCCTGCCATTCGCCGGAATCGCCGTCCTCGCGGATCGGCGCGTTGAGCGAGGCGTCGCCGCCGAGCCGGCGGTTCATCTCGATCACGTCCTGCTCGGTGACGCCGAGGCGCTTGGCGATCAGCTTGACCTGGTCGGGGCGCATGTCGCCTTCTTCCAGGGCGGAAATCTTGCTCTTCGCCTTGCGCAGGTTGAAGAACAGCTTCTTCTGGTTGGCGGTGGTGCCCATCTTCACCAGCGACCAGGAGCGCAGGATGTATTCCTGGATGGCCGCCTTGATCCACCACATA
>Ga0153928_1000054_pt1 | contig 57590 bp, 52 predicted proteins | sample TSNJ012MetaG_FD_106656 | JGI IMG/M metagenome (GOLD analysis project Ga0153928, IMG submission 106656) | Attine ant fungus gardens microbial communities from New Jersey, USA - TSNJ012 MetaG | ecosystem: Host-associated > Fungi > Mycelium > Unclassified | place: USA: New Jersey, Wharton State...
GGGTCACGGGGGCCCTCCCCCGTGGGAATTTTGGTTACTTTTGTTCCTCCAAAAGTAACTGCCCGTCGCGGCATGAGCGACATGCCTCCCCGTGGCACTGCGGTAACGCCAAGCGCACAGCGGTCGGCAAAGCGCACAGCGGTAACGCCAAATAGCAACACAACACGGCGCCACCGCGCCAACAGCCAGCCGCAGGTCAATCGCTTACGGATAGCACAAAATAACCACCCCGCCGTCTGCGGACGGCACCCCTCCAAGGAGGGGAATAAGGGCGGCAACCCCTGACTAACCACAATAATTAAAAAGAAATAATATAGCGCGGGCTTCGCAAAACCCGCGCCCGCGCCATGTGCGCTTATTCCCGGTATTACCCCCCAATCTCCATCGTCCCCACAAAAAAGGGAATATTCCCGTCACACCAGGCATTATCCGGCTCGTTCCCCTCCCCGAAAGCGGCGGTGAGGTCTACCAGTAAAGGCTCCGTGCTCTCGAATACGGTTCCCGTCAAATCCCGCGCCGCCGATATTGTGGCGGTAAGCGCAAAATACGGATTGTTTACCTGTGCCGTTGTTACAGGCAAAACCGCCGAAACCGTAACCCAATCGGTCGTCCGCTGGGTGTTAAAAGCCAGAATGGAGCCGCCAAACTGTATGCCGCGGGAATAGAGGTTTTCCAGCCCGGCCTCGTTCGTCCTGTGCCTTACCCTAATATACATTTTGTGATCCAGGACATATGGCCTCGCGTTTTGCAGCAGGGTGGAGCCCGTCCCGGACGCGCCGCTTTTACCGGCTGCCATGATGACGTTATTGGACGCGGACATATCGTAAAGGCCGCTCTGCATATTATTCCAGCCGGATGTGCCGTTGAAGCCTGGGTTCGTCAGCATGTTGGCAATGGTGACGCCCGGGGTATCCTTCATCATAAGGTACGCCCACGCGTTTACAATGCACGCGGCCATCTGCCTCTGTCCGGCCTGCTGCGGGTGAAGGAAGTCAGCGGGAATCAGGACGTCCGCGTCCGAATAGGGATTCGCTTTTACCGTTTGGAAGCCGTAGCCGTATTCCCTGTCCAGCAATACCGTATAGGGGATTATTACAATATTTTCATCCGCGCCAAACTGATCCGTAATTCTGCCGTAAATTGCAGAGGCGTACAACTGAACCGCTTTATCATAGGCGAACTGCCGCAGCCTCACGTTTTGTACGCGGGATTCCTCCGCCATATCCTGATTTCCCATATAGGGAATCAGCCCTGCAATGACCTTGGTGTCCGGCCAGTCGCCCCGCAGATACCCTACAAGCCGGGCGAAATTATCCGCGTCCGCCTCTATTCTGGTGAGATCATCGGGGGAGGCAGGGAACGCGTTGTTGGTTCCAAGCATCAGGTGGACAATATCCGGCGTTATTCCGGTGCGCTCGCTGTAGGCGGCAAAGTTGGTGCGCCCGGCAGCCGGATCCCAGAAAGAGTTCGCTTCATTGTCTGAAAGAAAATACTCTATGGATTTACCGCTGACGGCTTCATGCTTATTTGGTTCCACGCCTTTGGTTCCGGCCATTTCAAGGACGTCGCTTTCCGTTCCCGCAAACGCTTTGGCGTACTCGCGGATAGCCGGGTGCAGGTAGGCGGACGTGCCGCTTGTGGATATGCTGTCACCGATCAGCATAATGGTTTTCCGTGATGCGGAGGGCGGGGCGGGGGATACCATGACCTTAACCTGCCTGGACCGGATCACATTCCCCGATACGTCCCTGACTTCAACCGTGATATCCACCGACGGCACATGCTCCGGCGCGGGAGTAAACGACCATTTCCTTTTATAGTTTCTGCCCGCGGGAAGATCAATATATATTTCATAATTCGACCGGTTCATGGCGCGGAATATCTGGTTTTTATAGAGCTCCACCGGATTCCCCACCGTGGCGTACAGCACATCCGGCATGAAAAATCCGGTGTCGGCGGCGCTGCCGTCTCCCGGTTCGCCCTTTTCGCCTTTTGGTCCCGGCTCCCCCTGCGGGCCGGGCTCTCCTTTTGCGCCCGCCGGGCCTTGTTCTCCCTGTGCCTGCACGCCGGTGTCGGCATATGCGCCGCCGTCCCACCCGTACCAGCTGCCGTTTTCCCCGATATACGGGCTATGCCCGTCCTCCCCAGGCTCGCCCGGCTCGCCCTTTTCCCCCTGCGGCCCCGCCGGGCCGGGAAGCCATCCGCTGCCTTCCAGCGGTACGCTGCTTTGATTTCCGGCGGAGGTGGTGAAGGTCAGGGCGCCGCTGCCATATTCCGCCTGTACAAACGCGGTCTCGCAGAGCTCCCGCACCTGCTGGGGCAGCGGCGGCCCGGACGGCGCGTTTTCCCCAATGGAGGGCCGCAGGGAAAAATATATCTTGCTGGAATGCTTCATTTCCGTCCCGTCTTCGATAAATACCAGCTGGAGGCCAAGCTCGCAGGCGGCCGTCAGCTCCGACGTGAGCGTGTATTCGTTGTCCTTGCCAATGTTGATCCGGATGACCTCCCCGCCCTTCGGCTGGAAGCACAGGATTAGATCCGCGCCGGCATATGCCTCCGGCCTGACAAAAACAAGCCTTTGAACCTCGTTGTCGTATTGGCATCCAATGTAACCGGCCGCGTCCGAGGCTGCGGTCAGCCCTCTGTCATCCTCCTGTATTGTTATGATAATATCGTCTGTCAGCACATGGCCACTCCCTTTCTGATTGATACCTTCATTATACAGTAAAATACGCAATAATGCAATAATTATTTGCTTATAATATAAATAATGCAAATTATAATGGAGGGGCCTCCTTGCCGCCCCCTCTTTGGAGGGACGCGGCGGCCCTGCTTGCCGCAGCTTATCCCGTCGCTATTTGACATTTAAGGTCGTTTTGATATAATCAGTTGTATGTGTTATTTTGCTATAAACGGAACCACCCCGCCGTCTGCGGACGGCACCCCTCCTTGGAGGGGAATTTAGGGTCGCTTTTAGCTCTATTCCCCTCCTTGGAGGGGTGGCGCGGAGCGCCGGGGTGGTTTTTGCTAACATTCTCTGCCAAATTGTCAAATTAAATTGACGTGTTTCGGCGTATCGGCAGGAGCCGCTTGCCCCTCCAAAATTCGATGTTACGGGATGATGAACCGATGGATGAAAAAAAACTTAAATCCGCGACCATTTCCGGGTTAATCTGGAAGCTTGCCGAACGGGTGGGCTCCCAGGCGGTTACCATGATTGTCTCCATTCTGCTGGCCCGCCTGCTTTCACCCTCTGATTTTGGGGCGGTTGCCTTGATTACGGTATTCATCAACGTCGCCAACATGTTCGTAATCAGCGGGCTTGGAACCGCGCTGATTCAGAAAAAAGACGCCGATAACATTGATTTTTCCTCCGTGTTCTTTGCGAATTTTTTTATTTCGCTGGTTATTTACGCCGCTTTCTTTTTTTCCGCGCCAGCCGTCGCGGACTTCTACGGAATAGCGGTTCTGGAACCGGCCCTTCGGGTGCTGGCCCTGCGGATACCGCTGTCGGCGGTCAACACCATCCAGACGGCGTATGTATCCAGGCATATGCTGTTTAAGCATTATTTTTTCGCTACCCTTTACGGAACCGTTATCTCCACCGTTATCGGCCTGTCCATGGCTTACGCGGGCCTCGGCGTGTGGGCGCTGGTGGGGCAGCAGCTTTCCGCCACCGTCGCCGGCACCGTCACGATCTGGTTTTCCGTGCGCTGGCGTCCCCAATTGGTGTTCTCGTGGGAGCGCATGAAGGGCCTTTTCAATTATGGCTGGAAGCTCCTTTGTTCCGGCATGATATTTGTAATTTATCAGGAATTTACCAATCTTGTAATCGGAAAGGCGTTTACCGCCAGGGATCTTGGATATTACAGCAACGGAAACAAATACATGAATAACATTGTCACCACGGTCAACGATTCCATCAGCGCGGTTTTATTTCCGGTTATGTCCAGGCATCAGGATGACCGTGAAAAAGTGAAATCCATTACCAGGCGCACGCTGCGGACAACCTCCTATATCCTGTTTCCGGTTCTTGGAGGCATTATCATCGTGTCCCGGCCGTTAATCCTGTTGCTGATGACCTCAAAATGGCTCCCCAGCGTCATATACATGCAGATCGCCTGTGTGGTTCTCGCCTTTTACCCGATGAACACGGCCAATATGGAGGCGGTCAAGGCCCTCGGCCACAGCTCGCTGAATCTTACCCTTGAGATTATAAAAAGGGTAATCGGCATAGCGGCCATATTTATCGCGCTTCCCTATGGCGTTGTGGCTGTGGCGGCCAGCGCGGTTGCCACAACGCTGATCTCCACCCTAATCAACGCGGTGGCGATCAAAGGGCTCCTGGGCTACCGGTATGGTGAACAGGCGCTGGATATCTTCCCGCCCCTGGCCATGACGGTTCTGATGTGCTGCGCGGTTCGCCTTTTCGGCTTCCTCGGATTGCCGGACATCGTCCTGATCGCGCTCCAGGCCATTTCCGGCGCGGCGCTTTATCTGGGTATGTCGCTGTTATTCAGGGTGGAGAGCTTTGCCTATCTGAAAAAGACGGCGCTTGAATTTCTTCTCCGCCGGCAGCCGGAGTAATACATAATAAACAGGTTTCGAGGTAGAGGGCATGAAATTTATTATCAACGCCGATGATTTCGGCATGAGCGAAAGCGTGAACCGGGCTATTGCGGACGCCTTTCAAAAGGGGTGGATTTCCAACACCACCATTATGGTGAATATGCCCTATGCCGAGCAGGCGGCGGGGCTTGCCAGGGAAAACGGATTTTTTGATAGGGTGGGGCTCCACTTTAACGTATCCGAGGGCCCTCCGGTGACCGGCGCGTTTGCCGCCAACCCCGAGCTGACGGACAGCGGCGGCAGGATGACCGGATTTTACCGCCGCAGCCTTCAAAAGCAGTTCTTCATCGGCGGGGCCGCGCATGACGCGGTGACGAAGGAGGCCGAGGCCCAGGTGCGGAGGTACCTGGAATTGGGCTTTACCCAAATGCATTGCGACTCGCACCACCATACGCACAATTATCTCTCCATCTATTCCGCGCTGGAGCCCGCGCTCAAAAGGTACGGGTTTCGGTCGGTGAGGCCTGCGAAAAATATGAATCATCATGTGCGGTACGTCCGCCCGGACAAACGGCTGTATAAGCTTATGTTCAACGCCCGGCTCCGCGGCGCGTTCGAGAGGCGCGCCGATTATTTTATGTCCTTTGACGAATACCGCGCCCTGGGGGACAGAAATTTTAAAAACGGCGTTATAGAATTAATGTGCCACCCGGATTATGAGGGGGAAAAACTGATTAATAGAGGCAATATCGGCTTTGGCGAACTGTCCGGACGCTTTTCCGGCGGGAGCCTGATTTCCTATGGAGAGCTTGCCGGGGGTGCGCCCGGTAAATATAGTCAGTTAATTTGAAAACGCTTTAGCGTTTTTAAGTTAACCAGCTATAAAAAAAGCCGAAGCCTCGGCGGCCCGGCCATTTTTTTCTCATACAAGCTTCTACGCGCTTCGCGCTATCAAGGCGTTTCGTCGCTTTGATAGAAGATCAGTATCATCATAAGCATCTGGAGGTGCGGAAATGTTTCAATATGTGTGGTTTGACCGGAAAAGCTACCGGAAAAAGGAGCTTATACCCAATATTCCGGAGCCGGGCGGATACGATGATATCGAGGCGGTCAGGCTGTCCTTCTGGGCGGAGCATTGCCTGGAATGCGCCGCGCCCCAATGCTACCGCGCCTGTCCCAACTGGCTGGAGCGTTACGACCAAAAATGCAAGCGGTTCTATTACGGCATCCATCACGACAGGCGGTTCAAAGCGTTCCCATACGGCGCGGAGCTCCGGTTCCGCAAATGGGGAAAGCTGGAGACATACCTGTTTCCGGGCACGGTACGGGCCGCCGCCGCCGGGAAGCTGGACAGGTTAAACAGAATCGCAAGCGTAATAATATTGCAGGTATCCAGGCTGTTTAAGCCGTTCTCTCCCGGGTGCAGGCCCAGCAGGGCGCTTGAAACCGTGCAGAGAAGGATCCTGGAGCGCTTCCGCCGCCGCCAAGGCCAGGATACCGGGACGTTCCTGTTTGAGGCGTATTCCCATGCCCCGGAGCCGTTCCGGCTCGGGGTGGAGATCGTCGCGGACAACGCGCTCCTTTTCCGGGAAGGAATCCCGGTAAGCCCGGGCTACAACCGCGCCATGCTGGAGCTCCCCGGAGGGCTGGATCTCCCCGGTGTGATCGCCCGTTCGGGGGAGGCGCTTGTGCGCGTATTCCCCGAAAATGATTATGAGGCGGAGCTTACGGTTCTGTTTCTGGATTTTGTAAAGCGGAAGGACGCGCCGTCCGGCGGCAGTCCCGCGGAAAAGGTCAAATGCGTGGCGTGGGATCTGGACAACACCGTATGGGACGAAACCCTCATAGAATCCGACCCGGCCGGGCTCCGGCTCAGGGAGCATGTCCTTGAGACTATGCGGATGCTGGACGCGAGGGGGATCATCCAGACAGCGGTAAGCAAAAATTACGAGGCGGAGGCGGAGGCCGTGCTCAAACGGCTGGAAATCGACCATTTCTTTGTGGGAAAGGCGATCAACTGGGAGAGCAAGAGCGGCAACATCGCCCACCTGGCGAAGCTGCTGAATATCAACGTAAATACCTTTGCCCTGATCGACGATTCCCCCTTTGAGCGCAACGAGGTGGCCAGCCGGTTTTCCTGCGTAAGGGTGTATGACGAAAACATTCTCCCCCGGCTGAAGTCACTGGACGAGTTTGACGTTCCGGTAACCGGGGAAAGCGTGAAGCGCCGCGAGATGTACCAGACGGAGGCGTTCAGGAACAGCCTCGAAAAGGAGCACGGCGGCAACAACCTCCAATTTTTGCGGGATTGCGGGATCAGGTGCCGGATTGCCAAGCCGGAGGGGGAGCAGGTGCTTCTGCGCTGCTATGAATTGCTCCACAGAACGAACCAGCTGAACCTTTCCGGAAAAAAGTATGATAAGGACGCGTTTTACCGCTTTGCGGAGCAAAACGCCGACCGCTGCTTTGTGATGTATTGCGGCGATAAATTCGGGGATTACGGGCAGATCGCCTATTTCGTTACCGAATCCAGGGACGGCGCGCTGTATGTCACCGAATTCGCCATGTCGTGCAGGGTGGCGGGCAAATATGTGGAGAGCGCGCTGATTAAATGGCTACAGGAGAAATACGCCCGGGCGGGGCTGGAATCCATCGTCTTTGAAGGCGTAAACAGCGGAAAGAACAAGCTGCTGATTGATTCCCTGCAAAATATCGGGATGGAAAACACCGGCGGCGGGCAGGAGCTGGTTCTCAAGATAAGCGCCGCCACAGCGCCCCGGAACTGGGATATCGTGGAGATATCCGGGACGGACGCGTAACCCCCTTAACTATGCGGCAGAACCCTGCGGCAGAGGGACAGGGCCGACGCTATGGTCTTATCCATGTCGTAGTATGAATATTCGGCGAGCCTTCCTCCAAAAAGGACGCCCTCCTCCCGGCCGGCAAGCTGCTTGTAACGCCGGTATAACGCCTGGTTTTCATCGTTGTTTACCGGATAATACGGCTCCCGGCCCGTATGCCAGGGGGCGGGGTACTCTTTTGTGACTATGGTTTTCGGCTGCTTTCCAAACAGAAAGTGCTTATGCTCAATTATGCGGGTATAGGGCGTTTCCCGGTCGGTATAGTTGACAACGGCGTTCCCCTGAAAATTATCCGTTTCGAGGGTTTCGGTTTCAAAGCGCAGGCTGCGGTATTCCAGCGGCCCGAACCGGTAGCCGTAAAAGGCGTCTATGCAGCCTGTAAATAAAGTGGCGCGGGCCGTTTTTGAAAGCTCCGCCCGGTTGGCAAGGTAGTCGCAGTCCAGCCGGAGCTCGGCTTTCTCCAGCAGCTTCCCGATTAACGCGTTATACCCCTCCACGGGGATTCCCTGGTAAAGATCGTCGAAATAGTTGTTGTCGTAGGTAAACCGCACCGGAAGGCGCTTGATGATGAAGGGGGGGAGCTGGCCGCAGGGCCTGCCCCATTGCTTCTCGGTATAGCCCTTGACCAGCTTTTCATAGATATCCCGCCCCACCAGCCGTATGGCCTGTTCCTCCAGGTTTCCGGGCTCCCCGGCGGAGGACAGCTGCTGCCCGGCTATGATTTCTTTTGCCTCTTGGGGCGTGGCGCACCCCCACAGCCTGTAAAAGGTATTCATATTGAAGGGCAGGTTGTATATTTCCCCCCGGAAGTTGGCCACAGGCGAATTTGTATACCGGTTAAAGGACACGAACCGGTTGACATAATCCCAAACCTCCTTGTCGGAGGTATGGAAGATGTGCGCGCCGTACCGGTGGACGACAATATCCCCGATTGTTTCACAGTACAAATTCCCGCCGGGGTGGGAACGCCGGTCCACCACCAGGCACGACCTCCCGGCCTCGGCCGCCTCGTGGGCGAAAACCGAGCCGAACAGCCCCGCGCCCACTATTAAATAATCATATTTCATTGATAACCGTTCCCTTCATGTGATACAGTCCTATACTCCCCGCGGCCGCCTTCTTTTCGCGAACAGCTTCCGGTATAAGAAGCCGCGGCTTTTTCCGATCCAATCCTGCTTCTCCATGAACATCGCGTGTATCTCCGCGGTGGGATGCCCGTTTTTTTTCAGCCATACGTCCAGAAGCATTTCGGAGATATAGCCGAAAACCCGGGCGTCGTTGGCGGAATAGCCGGAGATGTCCAGCCGTTCCTCCAGAAGGAACAGAATCCCGAAAAGCCATTCGCAATAAGCGTCCAGAATATCCTTTCGCATAATAAACATGTTGAACATATGCGCCCAGGTTCTTTTCATGACATCTTCAAAGCTGTCGGCGTATTCCGGAGCCGTTTCCCGGATGATGCTCCGGGTCATATCCAGCGCCTCCCCCTGGTGGGCATGGGCGTAATGGCTCTCGCCGGTTTCAATGAAGTACCGCCGCTTATTGGGCAGGATAACCGGTGCCCGGGCCAGCAGGGCCTCCGCCTGCCGTCCTGTCAAGACGCTTTCCCATTTTCCGTTGAGCTTATAGCCGGGAATGCCCTTTACGGTAAAATGCCGCCGGTAGTGGGCCAGCCCCACCGCGTCGGCCTCCAGGTTTTTCCACGCCCAGTAAAGCCCTGTGAGCTCACAGTAATTTTTGTTCTTCCCGGAAATATGCTCCCCGGTGTTGTCCCCGGGAAAGCCCAGATCCACAGGGTTCAGCGCCTTGCCTACATGAACCGGAAGGTAGACGCTGTCCTCCGGTATGCGGTATGGCTTATGAGCCGCGACGATTATTTTAATGTCCATGTCTGTTGACGGTCATTCCTTTCACTCCGCCCGGGGGTAAGCCGGAGGGCGTTTTTTGGGCAGCGGCGGATTCCCCGCTTTTATGGAATAAAATTTGACTAAAATATCTATTTTTCTTGATAATTATACCATACCTCCCAACCGGTCACAAGACAAGGGCCGGAGCATGGTTGATATATCCTCCAAATAAGAGTATAATTATTCAGCGATAAAGAAGCCGGAAAAATAAGAGGACACGGCTTGCGGCCGGAGGCTCCGGCTTCAGGATGGGGAAGGGGATTTTGCCTTGAAAATAACGGTTGTTGGAATGGGTTATGTGGGGTTGTCCTTGGCGGTGCTTTTGGCGCAGCGCAACGAGGTCAGCGTATTGGATGTCGTGCCGGAAAAGGTACGGCTGGTCAACCAGAGAAGGTCGCCCATTATCGACAGGGAGATTGAGCAATACCTCTCGGAAAAAAAGTTAAGCCTCACAGCCACATTGAGCGGGGAGGAAGCGTACCGCGGCGCGGATATCGTCATTGTGGCGATTCCCACCGACTATGACCCCAAGGTAAATTATTTCAATACATCCGCGGTGGAGGCGGTAACCGGCCAGGCGGCGAAGGCCGCCCCGGATGCGACGATTGTAATTAAATCAACGGTTCCCGTAGGCTTTACCCGTCAGCTCATAGAGAAAACCGGCCTTCCAAATATATTTTTTTCCCCGGAATTCCTCCGGGAGGGACAAGCCCTTTACGACAATCTGTATCCTTCACGGATCGTCGTGGGAATGCCCGGTCAGGGCAGCGGCTCCCGGGAACGCGCGGAGCGGTTTGCCGGGCTTTTAAAGGAGGCGGCGTTGTCAGAGGATACGCCGGTTCTGTTTACAGGCGTAACGGAGGCTGAATCCATTAAGCTGTTTTCCAATACATATCTTGCGCTGCGCGTCTCTTTTTTCAATGAACTGGACTCCTATGCGGAGGTTCGCGGCCTCAACACAAAGCAGATTATAGAAGGGGTGGGATTGGATCCCCGGATCGGCGCCCATTATAACAATCCGTCCTTTGGATATGGCGGCTACTGCCTGCCCAAGGACACCAAGCAGCTGCTGGCCAACTACCAGGATGTGCCCAACAATATCATCGGTGCAATCGTGGAGGCCAACCGGACGCGGAAGGATTTTATCGCGGACCGTATTCTGGATCTCAATCCGAATATCGTCGGCGTGTACCGCCTGACAATGAAAAGCAATTCCGATAACTTTCGCCAGTCCTCCATCCAGGGCGTCATGAAGCGCTTGAAGGCAAAGGGCGTCGAGGTCATCGTATATGAGCCCACCCTGAGGGAGGATCGCTTTTTCAAGTCCCGTGTCATCAAAGACCTGAACCAATTTAAGCGGGAATCGGATGTGATTATTACTAACCGGTATAGCGATGAAATCGAGGATGTGCTGGATAAGGTCTATACAAGGGATATTTATTTTCGGGATTGACGCGGTCAAGAGGCGCTTTTCCGCGCGTCCAGGCTTTTTTGGATAGCTTCCGTGACGGCGCGGTTATACTCTATTTCATCTTTTCTTTCGCCCAACCTAAGGAGGCTCATCGCCTTCCAGCAGAAGATTTTAAGCGCGGCGCCGTAATATGTAACCTTCAGCATCCTGCGGACAGTCCCCGCGCCGTAATATTTTCCCCACAGAAGCTCAAAGGATTGAACCATCATTCCGGCCTTGCGCGCGCTTTTGGAGGAGGTGGTGACCCCGCCCAGATGGACAGCCTCGCTCCGGTCGGAATACACGGTACGGTATCCGGCGTTGCGCAGCCTCCAGCAGAGGTCGGTATCCTCGCAATACATGAAAAACTCCGGATCAAACCCGCCAAGCTCATCCATAAGGCTCTTCCTTGTAAGCATATAAGCGCCGCCTACCCATCCCATGTCGGCGTCCCCCTTGCGGTCGTAATCGGAACGCAGGTAATTGCCCCACAGGGTAACCCTCGGAAAAAGCGCGTTTAGGTAAAAGGTATAGGAGAACCAGTTGACAGGCCGGGGAAGCTCATAGCAGCTTTGCTGGATGGACATATCCCTGTTTCTAAGCAAAGGGGCGGCAAGGCCTATGGTTTTGTCCTGATCCATCAGCCGGATCAGGGGAAGTATATTGTTCAATATGATAATATCCGGATTGAGGAAACAGATATACCGGCCTTTCGCCACCGAAAGCCCCCTGTTATTCGCCCGTCCAAATCCGTGATTTATCCCGTCGTCCAAGACGACAAGCCCGGGATGCCGCCCGGCAAGGTCGTGGATTTCCCCGTCCCCCGGGTAATTATTGACGATTATAACCTCATATTCAAACCCGGCGAAATGCTCCTCCATGGAAGCCAGGTTTTGCTCTATTTCTCCGCAGCAGTTATATCCGACGATAATGACAGATAAGTCCATATCATTTTCCTTTCAGACCGGCGCCTTGGCGTAAGCTCCGGCGGAACCGGTCAGGTCACCATGAGATTATACTACAGCCTTATTATGCCCACAAGCTGAGGCCGCCTTTTATTTAGAAAGGCGGCCTTTTCGGTTTGCTATCTATGCGGTACGCTTGGTTTATAGTCAGGAAGCCTGCACAGTTTTAGGGGTGATTGACTTATTCCGGCACTGCGCCGCCGGGCAGGGGAGCCGGGGAGTATTCGGAAGAATCCTGGGAGGGTTCGCCGGAAGCTTCCTGAGACGCCTCGGAAGGCTCACCGGAAGCCTCCTGAACGGATTCGCCGGAGGATTCCTGAAAAGGCTCACCGGAAGCTTCACCGGAAGGCTCCTGCGAGGATTCCTGGGATGACGAAGATACATCGGCGGAAGATTGAGGGGCATCCCCCGGGCCGGAAACCGTAGTCTCCCGTACTTTTCCATATTCGTCAAGCCACGTCAGCGTCAAAACGTTGCTTCCGGGCTGCGTCTTTGTCCGCAGCCGGACGGTCGAATTGGCCGCCGCCCATGAGGTACCGCTCTGGTCGCTGTCCAAAATGACCCAATCGCCCTTCATCGTGAAGCCGTTGGGATTTTCAATATCCCAGCTCACATTATAGGCGTCGGACGCGGAAGCCACGTATTTTACGGCAAGATCCCGGATGACATAGCTTACGCCGAAGCACTCGGCGGATTTTTCCGATCCGTTTTCCTTCCAGCGGATTTTAAGCATGTTGTCGCCGGGAACCTTGCGGGAACTGACCTTGTTTTCGCCGGGCTTTGCGATATTGCCGAACTCCGCGCCCCCGGAAATGGATATGGAAACCGATATGTCCTCGTTGGCGGCGTTGTTAACATACCACGTCGGATAATTGCCGTTGCCGGAGTCTTCGTCAAACCGAACCGTAATCATGGTTCCGGTATCTCCTCCGCCATCGGACGGCTGGGAGACCTCCCCCCCGCTCCTGGCTATGAGCTCCTTCGGCTTCGCGTATTCATCCAGCCATGTCAACTTCAATACATTGCTTCCGGGCTGTGTATTCGTCCGCAGCCGGGTAGTGGAATTGGCCGCGATCCATGAGGTTCCGCTTAATTCGCTTCCGTCAACGACCCAATTGCCCTGCATCGTAAAGCTGTTGGGATTTTTGATGTCCCAGCTCACATGATAGCTGTCGGACGCGGAAGCCACATGCTCCACGACAAGATCCTGGATGGTGTAATTCACGCCGAAGGACTCGGCGACCTTCTCCGCCCCGTTTTCCGCCCAGTGCATTTTAACCATATTATCGCCGGGCAGCTTGCGGAAGCTGATCTTGTTTTCGCCCGGCTTCATGACGTTGTTAAATTCGGCTCCGCCAGAGATGGATATAAACGCGGAGATGGGCTCGCCGGAGATATTGTCCACATACCATGTGGGATAATTGCCGTTGGCGGAGTCTTCGTCAAACCGGAGGTTCAGCGAGCCGGATTCCGCGGAAGGGCCGGCGGCCCATTCGGGGCCGGGAAACTTTACCCGTTCTTCCGAAAGGTCATACCACCCGCTCATGCCGCCGAACCGCCAGCCGTCGTCTGTGGGAACGGCCTCGCTTCCGTCCTTGACCCACCGGTTGTTGTCCCACACAATCCACGTGCGGGCGTCAACCGCCGACTTTGCGTAGCCGAGGTTTGCCCTGTATTCCAAAACGGACGGATCCCGCTCCTGGCGCAGCACGCCTTCATCCCGCTCTTCCTCGGTTCTTACAAACACGGCCCTGTCGTCCACGGTCAGGCCCGAATAGATGGGATGCTTCGACGAATCCTCAAACCAGTTATCCGTGATGGTGATATATTGCGGCCTGGTCAGATAATCAACGGTCGTCCCGGGGGCGTTTTCGCACACATAGATATAGTAATACTCCAGGCCCTTGTTTTCAAAATAATTTTCCTTAATCGTTATGTTCTTGATGGGGCCGGAGCCGTAGCGCGACGGCAGGTCGCTTTTTATCATAATACAGGAGGTATTGTAGCCGCCGATCCGGTTTCTGTAGATAACGGCGTTTCCTTCCCTCCAAAATTGGATACCGTCGCCGTGATTATCGCCTATTTTTCTTCCGGGGCCCTGAATCCAGTTGTAGGCGATATAGCTTCCCTGGGTGTCGCCGCCGTTGGGGGTAAGCCCGTCGCAGTTCGAGGTTATGTAATTGTAGGTGGCGTCCACCGCGATTCCGTCAAAGCAGGAGCCCTGAACCGCTCCGGGGTTAAACGCGCTGTTCTGGAGGATGACGTTTCCCTGCGTCCTTCCGTTGGAAAAGGTAAGAACTGCCACATCCAGTGAAAGATCCTTTAAAAGTACGTCCCGGGCGGAATCGACATAGATTCTTACATCTTTATTTTGCGGCACGGATTCACTTTTTTTAACGTTTGCATCCGCCAGCTCATATCCATCCTTGCCGATAAAGACATCGCGGTCATAAACGATTTCATCCCGCTTCGCGTTTCTTTCCGAATTGACATGTCCCTCCCACCAGCTTTTGTCACTGGCGTCAAAGCTCTCGATGCCGTCACTTAGGGGAACCCGCTGGCTGGGAATATAGATTCCGGGCCCGGGAGCAATCACGATGCCATTTTCCATATCCGGCTCGTCTGTGCCTGAAAAGGGCACATTGGCCATAAGCATTTCCGTCATGTCAGGAGGCGTGAGCATCCGCAGGCCCAGGACTGATACAAGAACCAGGCAAAAAACACACCCCGAAGCAACGGCAGCCATCCTGCGATTTTCACTTACCAGCTTTAATATTTTTGCCCCGATTTCATTAATCATAAGCCCTCACCTTAAATCCTTATATCCAACATACTCTAAAAAATATAGCATAATTTGTCAAAAAACACAAGGTATATTGCCGGGCGGCCCACGTCAATCTAAATTACATTGGCACCACCCCGCCGTCTGCGGATGGACCTCCAAGGAGGGGAATAGAGCTGAAAGCGACCCTGAATTCCCCTCCAAGGAGGGGTGGCGCGGAGCGCCGGGGTGGTTTTTGGCTAACATTCTCTGCCAAATTGTCAAATTAGATTGACGTGCCGGCCGGCCATAGCCTCGCCGGTGCGGAACGCCTGTTTTATCTCCCGCTTTCGTACCAGTTTTTACAAACAGATCCAAAATTACGCCTTTGCTTCAGCTTGCGCCCCGTTTCCGGAACACGACGGGAACCGTCTTAAGTATAATTTTGATATCCGATAAAATGCTCCAGTCCTTTATGTATTGGGTGTCCAGCCCGACAATTTCGTCAAAGGATGTAATCCGGTTTCTTCCGCTGATCTGCCATATTCCGGTAATCCCGGGCTTGGTGCGCAGGCGCTGCCAGTGGTTGCGCTCATATTGCAGAACCTCATCCTCCGTGGGGGGGCGGGTGCCCACAAGGCTCATGCTTCCGGTTAAAACGTTAAAGAACTGCGGTATTTCATCAATGCTTGTCTTGCGCAGGAAAGCGCCTACCCTCGTAATCCGGGGATCCTCCTTGATTTTAAACATATACGCGCCCTCCATCTCATTCAGCGCCAGCAAATCCTGCTTGCGGTATTCCGCGTCGGTTGTCATCGTGCGCAATTTATAAATCTTAAACCGCCGTCCGTTTTTCCCTACCCTTGTCTGGGAAAAGAACACCGGCCCGGGGGAATCCAGCAGGATCGCAACCGCCGAAGCCAACAAAACCGGCAGGCTGAGGATAAGCCCGACAGACGCCCCGGCAATATCCATCACCCGCTTTACGGCCTGGGCGCAGCTGTTGAGGCTGCCCATGTGGTAGGAGATGACGGGATAGGTGCCCATGCTGCTCACATAACTGGCGCAGGCGGCCTTCTGCTTCATGGGGAAGACAACATGGGTGACGATGCCCAGCTCAAGGCAAAGGTCGATACACTTCTGAACGCTGACGGAGCGACCGGGCTCCCGCATGATATAGACCTGATCTATCACCTGATCCCGCAAAATGTCTTCCAGGTCACCGTCCTCGACACAGCCCAAATAGGTATCCTCCGGCTCGCCGTCCGCGTCCTCACTGGCCAGCACGACATGGCCGGTGCGGGAGAAGGAAACGTTCGTTTTCCTGACATATTCCAGAAACCGGTCAAAATTTTGCTTTTGCCCTATTAAAAGCGTGTGCCTCGCCCCTTTGCGCCTGCGGTTCTTGCTAAAGGACAAAACAGAGGCCAGCAGGTGAATCACAAAGCTTATAATAAAGTAGGAAATGTAAAAGCTCCGGTTGGTTTGAGCCCTTCCCGAAAAATAAAAGGTAGTGGAAACGGCGGATGTCGCCAGCAGGCAGCCCGCAAGGACAATCCGGATAATACGGTCGCGGTAGTAGAAGGTTGAAACGTCGTAAAGCTTCGCGCTGTAGCCGTAAAGGATAAAAACCAGATTATACAGGCATGCCGAAAGAAAGGTGTTCAATAAATAAATATTTTCTCTCTGAAAGGCAAAAACAAATAAAATATAACAAGCCGCAAAAACAAACAGGTTACCTGTTATATCGTATAAAATATGACGCAGATTTGTCATCGCACCGCGATTGTGCTTGCACACGCTTTTTTGCCTCCTTTTTGTGTCCATGCAAGCTTTAAAGTCCTGCTGCGTGGATAGGTCACCCAAATTATAGCAAATAAGCGTTACATATCGGTTACACTCTAAATAGGGAACCGCCGCCGGTTCTTGGCCGGCGGCGGTTCTGAAATATAGTCAGTTAATTTAAAAACGCTAAAGCGTTTTCAAACAGCGAGCTTTGCTCGCTGGCACGCCTTTGGCGTGCAACTGACTATGGAGCAAGGTTAACGCCGCCATATGGGCGGCGCGCGGCGTTCGCCGCGACTTAAAAACGCTTTAGCGTTTTTAAGTTAACCAGCTATAGTATTTTTCATTGCGCTTCATTATGATCCCCGGCCGCCGCGCTGCCGATATCCACGACCTGCATCCTAAGCTGAACCGATGGGCTTGTAATCTGGCCATAAAACGAATGCCGGACAATGCGGCTTAGTATCTCATACCCATTTACACCCGCTGTTATGGGCAGCATAACCGCAAATTGGGTCGGGCCGTAACGTGAAACCATGTCGCCCTTTCTCAGGCTGGATCGGATAATGATAAGCAGATCCCTTGCGATGTTATCCAGCGCCAAGGGCTCAAAGGGTGTATCTCCGGTATTGTTAATGGAAATAACAGCGAGAAGCATTGTCAGGATGCTGCGCTTCTGGTTTCGCACATGAAGCTGATAGATTTCTTTAAATATCGAGTAGTCACATACAAAAGCGCCGTCCATGGGAAATGCCGCGTTAAGCTCCTGCTGTATTGCGCTAATATCCGTTTTGCTTGCCAGATTGTCCTTGATAAGCTCTTTATAAAAATTTATAATATTTTTAGGAGGAGAAATCCCCAATGCCTGATAGTGCAAATCCGTCAAATTCCGGTAGTGGATAAAGGCGGCATGCTTTTGATCGGTTTCTTTTAGTGCTCCCATAAGCTTAAGGTTTATATTTTCGTCAAACTGATCTATATTCAAGGCGGTTTGGCATATTTGTATAACAGCCTCATACTCTTTGTTTTCTTCAAGGCAGCATAAAAAGGTTAAAATTGTCCGCAAATACAAGCTATGCAGATAAATGCTTTTAGCCATAAGCCATCCGTTGGTTTTAGACGGGCAGATATCCCCGGCGTAAATCTTTAATATCCGCATATAAAGCTCCCGTGTTTCGGGCTCAAGGCGCCCGGCCTTGCTGACCTGACCGCAAAGGGCTTCAAATTTAAACACGTCGATTTCACAGCCGGATGTGCAGCGCCACATATACCCGCCGTTTTCGGAAAGAAGGCACTCGGACAAATCCGGATCCACCTTGGCAAGGCTGGATCTGAGCCGGCTTATCATGGTTCTGAGAGCGTTTTCCGGATTGGCTATCTCATCTCCCTCCCAAAAAAGCTCGATAAGCTTATGGCACGGTATCACACTATCCCGGTTAAGTATCAAGTACTGCAAAAGCGTTATGGTCTTGGACGAATTTCCAAGATAGCCCAAAACCGACCTCCCGTCCACGCATAAATCAAAATGTCCCAGCATTGTTACTTCTAATCTCTCCATCAGGTCACCTCGCCTCAACCAAACCGTTGGGTACTATCTGACTTATTAGTTAAATTATATAAAAACGGCATATTAAAGTCAAGGGTTTTGCCAAAATACACTAAATCAGTCTATAATTAAAGCCTTTGTTCCGGGCTTTACCGATTGACCCTGGAATCCCCCCGCCACAGGGATTGATAGCAAAATAAGCCGGAGCCGGGAAATGTTTCCCGGCTCCGGCTTATTTTGCTTATGGCATCTTTACTAAATCAGGCCAAAGAACAGCTCCGGCTCCGGCGCGGGTATTACGCAGCTGGACACAACCCAGCCCTTTTCCGCCGCGTCCAGAAGTCCGGCGTGAACGGCGGATTGTACGGCGCTGACGTCGCCGCAAAGGGTGACGAAGGATTTGCCGCCGATGCCCATGCCAAGCCGCACCTCCATCAGCTGCACATTGGCCGCCTTGACCGCCGCGTCGGCCCCGATGATGGCGGCGGCGATGTTGAAGTATTCCACCACGCCCAGGGCGGCCGTCCGGCTCACCTCGACGGAAGCGTTGATGGCGGGGATGAGCTGCTTGTGGACATTGGGGATGACCAGCTCGTCGATGACGAAGCTTTTCCCCTGGCGCACACCGGCCTCGACGGAGGTTTCCACCGCCGCCACATCGCCGTAGATCAGCGCCATAAATTTGCCGGGACACACCGGCTTCGCAAAAATCAGCTTGACCTCCGCGGCCTTGAGCAGGCAATCGGACACCGAAATCCCCTGCGCGATGCTGTTGAGCTCAATCAACCCGATGGTTGTAATCATGTCCCTGCCTCCTCCCTCACAATGGTAATCCGATCCCCCACAGCGGCGATTACGCCGTCTATGGAGGCGTGGATCCGGCTGCCTGTATCGTCAAATTCCACCGCCGCGATTAAGTCTCCGGCCTTAACCCGATCCCCGGCCGCAACAACCGGAGAGGCCGGTCTGCCGATGCCGTGACGCAACGCAATGCGCACCGTCCCGGGCGCGTATTCCCGCACCTGATCCATATGGGACGGATAATCCCGCAGATCCAGGCGGCTGATAAGGCGGCTTTGGGCGATGCGGCGGTATTCCCGCATGGCGGCCTGATCCGGGTTGACACCGCCCGGCTCCGGCTTTCCGCCGCCCTGGCGGATCAAGTCCTTAATGTGCATGTTTACCTGCCGCGGAGAGAGCCCCATGGGGCATGCGTACAGCTCACATATGCCGCATTCACAGCAAAGCATGGCTTCTGTCAGGCTTTCGGCATGGGTGCCCGTGGCAATGGCCCGCATAACGCGGTTTGGCCGCAGCTTGTGGCCGATCAGGTAGCGCGGGCACTGCTCGGTGCAGTGGGAGCACTGGATGCACACAGATTTTGCCTGGTTGATAATGTGCTTTAAGGGCTTTTGCATAAAAGCGGGCAACGGATGACCGGGAGGCAGAAGGATAATGCCTCCGTCGGTTTTGCCGATGAACAGCTCCCCTTCCCGGGATTTCGGGTGCTGCTTTCCCATCATGGGGCCGCCCATGACGATGGTGTAGTCGTCGAAGACCGATCCGCCCGCCGCGGCGATACACTCGGTGACGGCGGTGCCCACCGGCGTCCGGACAATGGCGGGGGAATGAACCGCCCCGGTGACGGTGACGAATTTGTGGGTAACCGGCAGGCCGCCCATGGCGTCGTGGATGTTCAGGGCGGTGGTAACATTTATCACCACAATGCCCAATGCGATGGGGATTCCGCCCGGCGGCACGATCTTCCCGGTGATTTCATAAATCAGTACCTGCTCGTCACCGGCGGGATAAAAGCTGCCCACGCCGTGGATGCCGATGCGGGCGTCCCGCTTGTCGATGGCCTTTTGCAGCGCGGCAATTTCCCCGGTGTATTTTGCCTTGGTGCCGATGACCACCCGGCCAATCTCCAGCTCCCTTTGAATTGCCAGCAGCCCGTCGATAATCTCGCCGGCATACCGGCGCATGACCAGCCGGTCGGAACAAAGCAGCGGCTCACACTCGGCGGCGTTGACGATGAGCAGCTCCGCGCCCCTCACCAGCTTTTTGTGGGTGGGAAAACCCGCGCCGCCCGCGCCCACAACGCCGCCCTCAAATATTTTTTGCAAGAGTTCCACGGGTGTCACCCTTTCTTTTTGAATTTCTGACTATCGTGTTTAGTTAGGGGTTGCCGTTACGCTCTGGCGGTGCCGTTGTGCCACGGGGTGGCATGTCGCTCATGCCGCGACGGGCAGTTACTTTTGGAGGAACAAAAGTAACCAAAATTCCCACGGGGGAGGGCCCCCGTGACCCCCCTGCACTCTGGGTGGCTGTCTTTGGTAATCTTGTAGCCGTTTAGAGGTATCTACGATATTTAAATAGGGGCACCGGCCCCTAAATCCCCCGCTTAAGGACTGCTAGTCCTTAAGAATCCAGTGTTCCTTGGCAAACGCTGTTGGCATTATGACTAAACACAATAATCAGACTTTTATTATGCGTTGTAACGCTCCGCCAGCAGCTTCATCGTCACCGGGTCTGGATGGGGGATCACCTGACTGTCCAACAGGGATTTTTCATCGATACCGGCCCTGCCCGCGTCAATGGCCGCCTGCACATCACCCACCCTGCCGGTGAGGACATAGCATAGCTTACCGCCGATATAGTGGCCCAGCCAAATTTTTGCCAGCCGGACGCTGCCATTTTTCAGCGCCCGATCCAGGCTGTGGAAGCCGGATGACGCGTTGCGAGTCTCAAGGATGCCCACCGCCTCCGGGGTATGCGATCCGTCGGTTTCCTTGTCGGCACGGCGGAAATAGGCCAGAATCTCCTGGTGGGCGCTGGTCAGCAGGTAATCGCTGATGCGCTTGGCCGGGCCAAGGGATTCCACCTCGGCCTGGGACTCGCGGACATCGTCCACATTGCCGCCCAGGACGATGAGGTATTTCCCGACGCAGACAGGCCGGGCATAAACCACCTCCACCGCGGTGCGCTTGACCAACCGGTCAAGCACCGCGATGCCATAGGGAATACCGGCGTATTCCACTAAATAAATGGCTTCCTTCCTCATTTTAATCCACCCGCAGCACGGTCAGCTTCCGCGATTTGATATAGTCTGCGGCCAGGGATGTGATGATCGCCTTTTTGTCCACCCTGACACAGCTTGCGCCGCCGGTGCATTTTTCCCGCAGCTCCCGTTCGTGAATCAGCCGCTTGCCGGTGAGATCCAGGGCCTCTCCCGCCGGGGGCTCATGGCGGGTTGCAGCCGCTTTCCCGCCGTCCCCGCCGAGAACCGACGACGGCAGCACCACATAATCGTAGGCGGCGGCGTTGTCGAGGCTGTCCTTGCAGTCCACGGAAAACGCGCCGCTCAGCAGGGACGCGATCTCGCAGTCCTTGCCGCCGCCCAGCACCAGCACGCGTTTCGTGCCGGTGTTCAGGCGTTTCATAATCTCCTTGGTAACGGCGTCTACCAATCGTTCCATATCCAAATTATCCACTTTTTCACCTCCCGTTTGCAGGCAATGTGACCACGCCCCGCATACCCTTTATAAAGCCGCAGGCGTTGGCCTCGTCGTAATCAATGTGCATATAGGTGGCAAAGCTGGGCGAAACCCGCACCAAAACCTTGTGGAAGGTCATGGCCCGGTCGCCCTCCACCCGCACATCAACGGTCTGTCCGTCCTCCATGCCGAAGCGTTCCGCGTCCTCGGCCGTCATGTGAATGTGCCGCAGGGCGACGATTACCCCCCGGGGAAGCTCCAGCTCACCCGCAGGGCCCGCCAGCCTTGCGCCGGGAGTTCCGGCGATATCGCCGCTCTGGCGCGGCGGCGCCTTGATGCCAAGGGTCAACGCGTCGGTGGCCGATACCTCCACCTGGGTTTCGGGGCGCTCGGGCCCCAGCACGATAACGTTCCGGATTGTTTTTCCGGGCCCCGCGACGGCCACCCGCTCCTTGCACGCGAACTGGCCCGGCTGGCTAAGCGCGGCGGCCCTGGTCAGCTGATATCCCGGGCCAAACAACACGTCCACCGCTTGGCGGGACAGGTGTACGTGACGGCCCGACGCCTCCAGCTCCACCGTTGGCGAAAGCAGCCGCTCGATGACTTTTTGGGCCACGCGGTCAATCCAAGCCTGATCCATCTACTCGTACTCCTTTACCAGGGTCTTGAACATCATGACGTAAAACAGCGAGGACAGCCGGTTGAGCCCCTTTAGGAGGTCCGGGCGGCTGGGAACGCCGTATTCGTCCTTGAAGGCGTCGCAGGCGGCAAGCTCCGCCTCCCGCACCATGGCCCGCAGGGAGTTAAACAGGATCACCGCCTCGCCGTGCTCCAAACCGGCGGCAAAATGATTGAGCCCGTAGTATTTTTTCGGCGTGTGGGAGCGGGCGCGGATCTCGCCGCTGTCCATTCCCAGCAGCAGCCTGTCCTCCAGGTCTTTGTTCAGCACTTCGCAGCGGAGAATATCGCGGATATAAGCCAGCACCTCCTCCAGGTCGGCTACGGCCTTCTTCATTCCGATTTTCTGCAATGCCAGCTGAACCTCCAGTATTCGGGCCTCCAGGCTGTCAATTCTGCCCCGTAACCGGATGACGGGATGATCCTTGTTCACCAGCCTCGATCCGCGGATGGCGGTCATGTGCTCCGGCTTCTCGTCGTAGTAACCGCCGCCGGCGCTTTCGTAGCGCCCCGGCGGCGTGAAGGCGGGCAGATTGCCTTCGGCCTCCCCGGGAGCCGGCGCTTGCGTTGTCTTCGCCTCCTGGGGTTTGTCGCCCCTGGGGTTGGAGAGCACCTTTTTATCACCCACCACCAAATCAATTTTGTGGTCGCTTAAAAAAGCTTTGGCCGAGGGGGTCACGATGGTGCCCGGCTCTACCCGGAAGGTATCCAATGCGTCCAGATCCTCCGCCCGCAGCTCCAGCCGAAGCGCCGCTTCGGTGAGTACGCTCATGTTTCACCACTTCCTTTGCCAAATATGGGCAGCACGGCGGCGTTGCTTATTCACCCAGCTTAGGAAGGATCATCTCCACCTCGCTGTGGGGGCGGGGAATGACGTGGACGGATACCAGCTCGCCCACCCGCTCCGCGGCGGCGGCTCCGGCGTCGGTAGCGGCCTTAACAGCGCCGACATCGCCGCGGATCATCACGGTGACCAGGCCGCCGCCCACATGCTCTTTGCCGATCAGCGTGACGTTGGCCGCCTTGACCATTGCGTCCGCCGCTTCGATGGAGCCAACAAGCCCCTTGGTTTCGATCATACCCAATGCGTTGTTGATAGCCATAATAAAATCCTCCTAATTTTGTTGTTTTGGTTTTTATCCGCTTAGTCTTTTCACATGTCAATTTAATTTGACAATTTGGCAGAGAATGTTAGCAAAAACCACCCCGGCGCTCCGCGCCACCCCTCCAAGGAGGGGAATTTAGGGTCGCTTTTAGCTCTATTCCCCTCCTTGGAGATCCATCCGCAGACGGCGGGGTGGTTGCGATGTAAATTAGATTGACGTGAGCCTTTCCATTACCCGCTGGAGCACAGCGGCAACAAGATCGTCTCCTACAGTGGCGTCCGCCGCCGAAGCGCCGGAGGAAATATCCTCCAGCTCCCGGACGCCATAGCCCACCCTGCGGATGTTCAGCAGGTTCATGGGGCCGATGTTGTCCGAGGTGGAGCTCCCGCCCACAGCGCCGCAGCCCAGGGTCAGGGCCGGGAACAGGTTGGTTGTCGCGCCGATGCCGCCCAGTGCGCCGGGGGTGTTGACCAGGATGCGGCTCACCGGCTTTTTAAGGGCGAACTCCCGGATAACCCTGTCGTCCTTGGAGTGGATCATCAGCGTATGCCCCGCGCCCTCGTGATTGAGAATTTTGATGCACCGCTCACAGGCGCTTTCCCAGTCCTCCTCCACGTAGAAGGCCAGCACCGGGCAAAGCTTCTCCTTGGAGAAGGGGGCTTTGCTCCCAACCTGGGTTTCGTGGGCAATGAGCACACGGGTGTCCTCGGGAATGCCGATCCCAGCAAGGGACGCGATATACCGGGGTGATTTGCCCACGATTTGAGGATTCATCGCCCCATTTTGGCGCATGAGCACCCCGGCCACCTTTTCCTTTTCCTCGGCGGAAAGGAAGTACGCGCCCTGGCGGATCAGCTCGGATACCACCTCGGACTTGATGCATTCCTCGGTGACAATGGACTGCTCCGACGCGCAGATGGTGCCGTTGTCGAAGCATTTGGAATCGAGAATGCGCTTAACGGCCATGGGGATATCGGCGGTGCGCTCGATAAAGGCGGGGCCGTTGCCCGGCCCCACACCGATGGCGGGGGTGCCGGAGGAATAGGCCGCCTTGACCATGGCGGTGCCGCCGGTGGCCAAAATCAGGGATACGTCCCGGTGCTTCATCAGCTCGGCGGTGCTGTCCATGGTCAGCAGCTCCATGCAGCCGATGGCCCCCTTGGGGCAACCGGCGGCCTCCGCCGCCTCCCGGACAACCCGGGCCGCCTCGATGATGCAGTTTTTCGCGCCGGGATGGGGTGAAAACACAATGGCGTTGCCCGCCTTGATGGCGATGATCGCCTTGTAAAGCACCGTGGAGGTGGGGTTGGTGGAGGGGATGAGCCCCGCGATAACCCCCATGGGCACCGCCACCTCCATGATCCCCCGCTCCTTGTCCTCATTTAGAATCCCGACGGTTTTCATATCCTTGATGGCGTCAAAAACCACCTTGGAGCCAAACTGATTTTTAATGGTTTTATCGTCGGCCCGGCCGAAGCCGGTCTCCTCGCCGGCCATCCTGCCCAGACGCCGGGCATTGTCGTATCCCGCCTTTGCCATAGCGGCAACAATGCTGTCGATTTGCTCCTGGGAAAAGGCTGCCAGCTGCTTCTGGGCCTCCCTGGCCTCCCGGATCAGATTGCGGACAGCTTGTATGGAAAGTAAATCCCGGTCAAGCTCCATACGGCTTGCCCCCTTCCATTATAAATTCAGATCGATGCCGGAGGTTTTTTTGTCCAAAATCAGCTTCAGCAGCCCGGCAATGTGCGCGCCTGCCTCCACCGCGGGCGTACCGCCCTTGTGGATGTTGGACACGACGGTGCGGCGGGATTCCGGCATGTTGACGGTTGGCCTGTAGGCAATGTAAGCGCTCATGGATTCCGAGGTGACAAGGCCGGGGCGCTCGCCGATCAGCAGGCAAACCACGTCCGCGCCGGTCATCTGGCCCACATCGTCCATCGCGCCCACACGGCAGAACTTGACGAAGGGAATGGGGCCAATCTCGATGCCCTGGCTTTTGAGGCCCTGGGTGATGGCGGGGATGATGTCGGCGATATTCGCGCCGATTGCGGCGGAGCTAAGGCCGTCCCCCACCATGATTTGCACCTTGGCGCCGGATTTCAGCTTTTCCTTAAACAGCTTCCGGGTTTCATCATTTAAAAGCCTTCCGAGATCGGGGCGGGTGACGTACTGATCCCGGTCTACGCATTGGCTTTGCCCGCTGATAAAGGCGTTTTCCTTGATGCAGTCCTCGCTGACGTCGGAGAATACCGAGTCCTGGGCGGTGGCGTGGTCGGCCCGGAACCGCAGCAGGCTGATGGTGTTGTAACGCGGGCCCGCACGGGAAACCCCCAGCCGGGCCGGAGTGTATTTTTTCATTGCCAGATAGCCTTCCCTGTCGGCGGGATTGGCGACAAAGAACTGCTCCTGAAGGGAGGGGCCGGTGATGTCCTCGATTACGCCGTCCTCGTAGGCTGTTTTCCCATTGGCGGGCGCTGCCGCCGGGGCGGGAGCGCCCGGGGACGCGGTCGCATTTCCCTCTTTTGCAAGCATTTCCGCCAGCACCTGCTGAACCAATTGTTTGATATCATTTTCTTGGGTCATTCTGTATTCCTCCAATCTATATCAAAAATATGGAAGCATCGCCAAAACGCTGGGTGAGCTTGTTGTTTTCGATGATGCCGATTTTTTCCATCCAGGCCTGAAATTCGGGGATCGCCTTCTTATCCGTCAGCTGGCGCAGGCTCATGATGTCGTGATAGCTGGTGCACTGGTAGTTGAGCATGGTGTCGTCGCCGTGGGGGATGCCCATGACGTAGTTGCACCCTGCGTTTGCCAGCAGGACTGCCAGATTCTCAATATCGTTCTGATCGGCCTTCATGTGGTTGGTGTAGCAGGCGTCGCAGCCCATGGAGATGCCGGTGAGCTTGCCCATGAAGTGATCCTCCAGGCCCGCGCGGATGACCTGCTTGCTGTCATAGAGGTATTCGGGGCCGATAAAGCCCACCACCGTGTTCACCAGGAAGGGCTGGTAGCGCTTGGCAAAGCCGTAGCAACGGGCCTCCATGGTAAGCTGATCCGCGCCGAAGTGGGCTTCACTGGAAAGCTCGGAGCCCTGCCCGGTCTCAAAATACATGACGTTGGGCCCGGCTGAGGTTCCCTGGGACAGAACCATGTCCCTGGCCTCCTGGAGCATATTGCCGTCAAGGCCGAAGGCCTCGTTGCCCTTCTGGGAGCCCGCGATGGACTGGAAGATCAAATCGGTGGGCGCGCCGCCGCGGACAGCGTCCATCTGGGTTGTGACGTGGCCCAGCACACAGCACTGGGTGGGAATCTGCCATTTTTCCTTGAAGTCGTGGAACAGGTGCAGGATGCGGGAAACACTGGCGGAGGAATCGTCCACCGGGTTCAGGCCGATGACCGCGTCGCCAACGCCGTAGGCCAGGCCCTCCATCAGCGAGGCGGTGATGCCGTCCAGATTGTCGGTGGGATGATTGGGCTGAAGGCGGGCGGCGAAGGTGCCCGGCTCACCGATGGTGGTGTTGCAGTGGGCGGTGACTACGATCTTTTTCCCGGCAAAAATCAGATCCATGTTGGACATGAGCTTGGTGACGCCGGACACCACCTCGGAGGTGAGCCCGCGGGAAAGGCGGCGGATATCATTGGCGGTGGTGTTTTCGCACAGAATATACTCCCGCAGGTCGGCCATTGTCCAGTTTTTGATGCTGCCGTAGATTTTCTCGTTGACGTCGTCCTGGATGATCCGGGTGACCTCGTCCTCCTCATAGGGGACGGCGGGGCTGTTGCGGATATCCCCGACGGTGGCGTTGGCGAGAACTACCTTGGCGGCGATCCTCTCCTGGGCGGTTTCCGCCGCAATACCGGCCAGCCTGTCGCCGGTTTTTTCTTCGTTGGCTTTTGCCAAAACATCTTTTACGTCCTTGAACTCATAGGTTTTTCCCAGCAAAACGGTCTTGAGCTTCAAATCAACCTCTCCTTTGCGTTTTTTGAATTTTGCGTTTTTCCTGCAAAACGCCGCGATTACTCAAATACCAGGGTTTTGATGACCACGGGAAGCACGCTTCCCTCCGCCACCGGCGCGCCGATATCGATATAATCGCCGTTGTCCACGCGGATGGCGTCGATGCAGATGACGGGGTGCTTGTAATCCAGCAAGTTGCCCAGGGTTTGCCCCAGCACCTTGGCCATATCCTGCTCCACGATGACCACCAGCGGCAGCCTGGCCCGGATAAGGGACTGCGCCCCCTCCACAATGCCCTTGGCGAGCCGGGTGACCTCCTTAAAGCTGGGGCTGCGGGTGCCGTCCATGGCAATGGCCACCTGATGGGGCACGCCCTCAAGCCTGAACCAGTTCAGCTTCTCCTGGATGGCGGCGGCAACGGCCCCGGAGGATTCCTCCTCCGCCGTCAGCTTGAGGATGGGCAGGTTCTTGATTGGCAGCAGGCCCGCATCGTAGTCAATGGTGCTGCCGCTGATTTCGGTAATGTGGGAGCCCGCCCCCACGACGGTGGCCCGGATGGTCTCTCCCGCGTCGATACGGTTGATGGCGGACAGCGGCTGGGACCGGGCAATCGCCCTGCCCAGCAGGATCCCGATGTCCCCGTAGCGGAAGACGTCCGCCTCGTCGCCTCCGCCATAGATATAGTCCGCCACGCCGCCGGAAAAGCTGATGTTCCGCAGCGGCATTTTAAGGGCGATATCCCGGCCGGGCTGGGTGAGAATGGTGGGATAGAACGCGCTTTTTTCCCGAAGGCCCAGGCTCATTTCCAGCAGCTCGGTCATGGCTGTGGCCGCCTTTTCCAGCACCGCCGGATCCAGGGGATCGCCCGCCGCAATCCTTATGCCCTTGGCGGACATCAGCTGCTGAATCTTGGGCGCGATGTAGGTCAGGCGGCGGGTGGCGGCGTCCAGCTTTATCAGCCGCCCCCCGATATCCAGGCAGCCGGTGGAAACCAGATCGCCGTTCCGGAACATGGCAAAATTAGAGGTGCCGCCGCCGATATCGTAGTTTGCCGCCGTGGTGGAATGCTTTTTCGCGTAGGCGTCGGCTCCCGCGCCCCGGGCGGCAATGATGCTCTCCAGGTCGGGCCCGGCGGTTGCGACCACGAAGTCCCCCGCGAAATCGCTGAGATGGTGCAGAACCTCGTTGGCGTTTTCCTTTCGGGCGGTTTCGCCGGTAATGACCACCGCTCCGGTTTTGATGTCCGGCTTGTTAAAGCCGGACCGCGCGTATTCCTTCGCCACAATTTCCTTGACCTTTGCCATATCGATGGTGGTGGGCGAGGTCAGGGGGGTGAAGTGAATGTCGCTGCGGTAAACGATCTGCTTGTCAATGATGGCGATGCGGGGCACCGAAAAATCCGAGGCCAAGTTTTCCACCGTAATGTTGGAGAATACCACCTGGGTGGTTGAGGTGCCGATGTCGATGCCAACACTGAGCAAAACCTCTCTCAATGGGACATTCCTCCTTTTTGCAGGCGTTAACCCCGGATATACGCGGTCAGCTCCCCGAGTCCGGCGTTTTCGGCGGCGGACACACAGAAAAACCGCGTCGCTCCCGAACGCTCAAGGGCCTTTCGGGCCCGTTCCAGCTCATCCTTCCCCCGGGCCAGGTCGGTCTTGGTGATGATGCCGATGGTCTCCTTGGAAAATGCCGAGGAAAACATGGGGGGCAGCCAGACCTCCTGGGAGCTGCAATCCTGCACCAGGCCGATAACGTCCGCGTCGGCGGCGGTGACAATCAGCGCCTTGTAGTAGGAACGGTTCTCCAGATATTCGCCGGGGGTATCAATAAAGTTGAGGTAATTTTGTATGGTTTGGGTTTTGCGGTAGGTCATGTCCAGGGCTTCAATCCGCTGAATCAGCGTGGTTTTCCCGCTGCCGGTCTTGCCGATAAGAATGATCTTTTTATCCATGGGCTATGACCGGGTGATTTCCGTGGGGGTGAAGTGCATCTGATCCCCCAGCAGCGCGAGGATGGCTTTCAGGGCCGCCTCCACCGAGGATACGTCCCCGGTAATGAGCAAGGAGCCGCTGAACCGGTCCACAAAGCCGATTTCCACGCTGGCGGACTTGGTGGCCACGTCCGCCGCGATGATGGAGGCCTCGCTGGGGGTGATGGTCAGGATGCCGATGGCGCTCATGGTTTCGGCCACAAGGCCCAGCTTTTTGCCCAGGTCGGCCATGGGATGCGCGATGAGATGAGCCAGGGTAATCTGCTTGCCGGGTACGTATTCCTGTACCACCCGCTGTAGCTCCTCCTTCAAGTACCCACCTCCAGTCTTCCGTCAAAGATAGCCTCCAGCAGCTCCGAAATATCCCGGGCGGTGACCGGCGCCGGGTTGGCCTTGGTGCAGACGTCCTCCAGAATTTTGCGGACGCATTCCTCCTGCCGTTGCCGGAACGCGGCCCGGCCGATACCGGCGGCTCCAAAAGAGCCGGGGATACCGAACCGCTCGCACAGCACCAGAACGGTGCACACCAGCCGACCGCAGGATTCCCTGTCGTCCGGCGCGCCGACGCCTATGCTCCGGGCAAGATCGGCGTACCGGCCCTCCAGTCCCGTCGCGGCCTTCCGCCCAAGCCCCGCGTTAAAGGCGATTATATAAGGCAAAATGATGGCGTTCGCCTTGCCGTGGGGGAGGTGGAATTCCGCGCCGACGGTGTGGGCGATGCCGTGACAGAGCCCCAGGCTGGAATTTGTAAAGGCCAGGCCCGCCATTGTGGAGGCGGTGAACATTTTCTCCCGCGGCGCCACGCTGGAGACATCCGCGTAGAGGACGGGCAGATATCGCAGCACCTTTTCGGCGGCGTCCCTGGCAAACAGGTCGGTAAAATCGTTGGCCTTGCCGGAAACGTAAGCCTCCACCGCGTGGGTGAGCACATCCATGCCGGTATATGCCACCATATCGGCGGGCAGGGTTTTGGTGAATTCCGGGTCGAGAATCGCCACCTCGGGGATCATGCTGCGATGGCTTAAGGGGATTTTTACATTCCTCTGCCGGTCGCTGACCACGGCGTAGGAGGTGACCTCCGAGCCGGTGCCGCTGGTGGTGGGAATTGCGATAAACATGGGCTGATGGATGTGCTGCCTGCCCATCATTATCCCTTTGAAGCGGGTGCAGAAGTACAGCATGGCCTTGGTTGCGTCAATTGCCGATCCGCCGCCCAGCGCGATAACGATATCGGGCTTTTCGTGAAAGATTTGCTGTAGCCCGGCGGCGATTGTCTCTATGGACGGGTCGGGCTCCACCTGGGAGAAAACAGCATATTCCAGCCCCAAGCGATCCAGCCTCCCGGTGACGGCCTTTACGGCGCCCGAGCTGATCATAAACGGATCGGTCACCAGGAGAACCTTTTCCCGGGGCAGCCCGTCAAGGTAATCCAAAGCATTCTTGCCAAAATAAATTTTAGGGCACGCTTCAAACAGATGCATTGTCTTAAGTCCCTTTCAGTGGGATATTCGGTTTATGCCTCCGACCAGTTGGCAGGATAGCAGACATACATAAACCGGGTTTTATTGGGGGTGGAGAAGGTAATGCGGGTGTTTTTGGGGATGAACAGAATCTGTCCCGCCTGTGCGGAGACCTTGCGGCCATCGATGAGAATGTCCAGGGTGCCCTCAATGACGTAATCCACTTCGTCGTAGGTGAGCGTCCACTCGAAGCCGGTCTGATCCATTTCCATGATCCCGCAGCCCAGCCGGGGGCTTTCCTCCAGGCTAAGCACATCCTTGAGCCACACCCTGTCGCTTTCAATGGGGAAGGGGAATTTGTCCAGGGTAAAGGTATCGGGATCAATGGAAATGACGCCGGAAGGATCAAGCCGGCGTTTTTCCCCCGCGGGAGCCTTCGCCTGCTCCTCCGCGATAATGCTGCGGATGATGTCCTCTATAAATTTTTTATCCAGTTCCAAAAGGGTTCCTCCTTCGGTTCAGATTCATATACCTGCTTCAGAAGTGTCGGTGATGTTATGCCGTCGCCGTTTTTTTGCTTTTCTTGTCAACAACCAGCAGGTTGGCGATGATAATGCCGACGATACCACCGGCGATTTTTCCCGCGATCATCGGGAACACAACGGTCTGATTCTGGGCGGACGCGTAACCAAGGTGGTCGCCCAAGGCGAAGGAGGCGCAGACCGAGAAGGCAACCGACAGGATTTTGCCCTTTTCGTCCATGTCCTTCATCATGCCGAACATGGGGATGTTGTTGGCAAGGCAGGCGATCATTCCGGCGGCGGACACATCGTTGACGCCGATCAGCTTGCCCAGCGACATGAGGGGCTTGGAACAGACGGTGGTGATAAAGTGAACCATGGGGTATGCGCCGGCCAGGGTGATGGCGATGATGCCGACGGTTTCCATCTGGGGGCCGATGGGATCCATACCGGGGATGATGACGACACCGGCGAGGCCCTCGATAATGGCCGCGCCGAGACAGAGGGTGATGAGTATGGTGATAATCTTCGCGAAAACGTTAAAACCCTTGAGCATACTGTTGGGGATCAGCCACAGGCCGGCGGCGAACAGAATCGACAGCACAATCGACGGCACGAGGTTGACCATGATAACCCCCGCGGGGATGCCGTTGACAAGGCCGGACGCAAACGCGCCGAATGGGATGGCGATAAAACCGGCCAGGACGCCCTTGGCCAAAAACGGCTTGTCGGATTCCTGGATGATGCCCAGGGATACGGGGATGGAGAAAACGATGGTCGCGCCCATCATCGCGCCCACATAGATGCCCGACAGATTATGGATATTTACATTATCCGTCATAACCTTTGCCAGAGGATATCCGCCCATGTCGATTGCCAAAACCGAACCGGCGATCATGGCGGGATCCGCGCCGATCATGCGGTACATGGGGGTGACTACGGGAGCCAGCAGATCACCCAGTACCGGTGCGAAGCACATAATACCCACCATGGAAAGCGCAAGGGGGCCCATGGCCTGGATTCCTTCTTCAAACTGGGTACCATAGCCGAATTTGTTGTTGAAGACTACGCGGTCCACAACGCCTACGACCATAAATACCAACATGATATAAACGATAATGGTGCTGATGTTCATGAATACACTCCTCTATAGTTTAATATGCGGCTGAACATCCTTTATTTTTGATGAATGCTTGGCGCAATCGCGGCGGCGCCCCCGGGCTGCTCCGGCAGGTCGACCGTATCCACAATGCCGACGATTACGTGGTCGATGGGGCTTTTTCCGTCTCCCACGCTGATGCGCGCCGAGCTGCCCGATACAACGAGCACCGTTTCACCAATACCCGCGCCAATGGTATCCGCCGCAACAACGGGATACGCCGGCGGGTGGTTTTTGTATTGATATGGCTCCACAATCATGAGCTTGCAGCCGTTGAGTCCCTCATGCTTTCTTGTGGCCCATACATTTCCGATAATGGTTCCAACCAGCATATGCGCCCTCCTTGCCACTCCGGCAATGTCCGCCGGCAGGGGCGGTCATGGATTTTATTAATTTCCGCAACGGTAATATTATCCTACCCACAGCTCATGGCGATCCCCACCGGGGTTACCAGAAAGGGGTCGGGGGGCTTGTAGGCGGTGATGCCAAGCTCGTTTTTAAAAATGTTCTCCATGCCGCCGAGACAGCAGGTTCCGCCCACCAGACAGATATTGTCCACCTGGTAGTCCCGGATATGGTTCCTGACGATGCCCGCCATCTTTTCGATAACCGGCTTCACCATGCCCAGCACCTCGGACGACCGGGCCGGATCCCGTTTCAGGGCCTCCGCTTCCTCGAAGGAGATTTTCAGGCTGCCCATGAGCACAAGGGACACATGGACGCCGCCGGTGGCTTCATCCGCGGTGTAGATGGCGTCACCGTCCCGAAAAACCGTCAGTCCGGTGGTGCCGCCGCCGATATCCACCACCACGCCGTTTTGGACGCCCAAAACCCGGTTGGCGGCGGTGGGCTCATCGACAATTCCGGTAACCTCCAGCCCGCATGCCTCCACCACATGGCGGTGGGCGCCCGCGTCCCCGGAATTGGTTCCCGACGGCACCGCGATGGCAGCCCGGGTCAGGGGAACCCCAAGCCTGGCTTCCAACCGCTCTTTAAGCCGTTGCAGGATCGTCACCGCGCCGAAATAATCCACCAGCAGGCCGTCCCGCACCACACTTGCAAGCTCCAGCTCACAGGCGATGGGGTTCTTTTGGCCGTCCAGCACCACCAGCACGATGGAGGCTGTACCCAGATCCACACCCAGGAGGAGCTCCTCCCGGTTTTGGAAAGCACCGGTGACCGTAAGCGCGGCAACCGCTTTTTGCAGCAGGTCTTCCGTCCTTGTTTTATCCGCCATAGACGTGGATTACTTGACGGAGGGCAGGATCATTTCCACCTCGCTGTGGGGGCGGGGAATGACGTGGACGGATACAAGCTCGCCCACCCGTTCCGCTGCCGCGGCCCCGGCGTCGGTAGCGGCCTTGACCGCGCCCACATCGCCGCGGATCATCACGGTAACCAGGCCGCCGCCCACATGCTCCTTGCCCACCAGTGTGACGTTTGCTGCTTTGACCATGGCGTCGGCGGCTTCAATGGAGCCCACCAAGCCTCTGGTTTCGATCATTCCCAATGCGCTGGTATTCATATTGTTTCCTCCTGTGGTTGGTTATTGTTTTCATATGCCTCCCGGATTGCCTTCAGCAGGGTTTCCCGGTTGGCAAAGCGGATCTCGTCGGGAGCAAGGGACTTTGTTTTCAGCTTGCGCAGGAAGCTGCGCAGCTGGGTGACCTTCATGCTTTCAATCTCCGCAGGCAGCTGTCCCTGATTCGGGGTCGGCAGCGGCTCGCTCCCGGGCGCTGGCATGGCTGCGGGTTCCGGTTTCGGCTCCGGTTCAGGCACTTTCGGAGGCGGCGTTGGCTTTCCGGGAACCGGGGCCTGCAACAAGTCCTGCTCCAGCATAGCGCCTGCCTGGGAATGAGGCCGGGGAATCACGTGGGTACTGTACACCGTACCAACCCGCGCGGCCGCGGCCGCTCCCGCGTCCACCGCTGCCTTGACCGCCCCGACATCGCCGGTGACGGTGACCATAACCAGTCCGCCGCCAACCTTGCGCTTATTCAGCAACGAAACGTTGGCGGCCTTGACCATGGCGTCGGCTGCTTCGATGGAAGCGACCAGGCCGCTGGTTTCAATCATTCCTATGGCTTCCATAGTGGGCTCCTTTTCCGGTTAGTAGTCGGTAGCGTTGGCGGCTACAAATTTCACCGCCGCGGCAAAGGCGTCGCAGGCGGCCTTGCAGGCCGATTGGGAACCGGTGAGCAATCCGCCGCCGAAGTTGGTTTCGGAGGGCGGGCCATAGAAGGCCACCATCCTGACGTCGGCCGCTTTCAGGGCGGCGTCCAGCCCGTACATGGCCTCCAGGGGAGGCGCGATCAGATAGGCCAGGGGCTCGCCCTCGGGAATGCCCGCCCCCTCGGACAGATAAGAGCCGGTGCGGCTGATGCAGTGGGCGTAGTAAACCACCGAATCATCCTCGTTGGCACTGATAAAATAGGCTTGGTTCTCGATGACGTCGCAGATGGCGTCCAGCCCGCTGCGAACCTCGGCGGGAGTTGGGCCGCTGATGATGCCGATGACCTCACCCGCCAGCTTGGTGTTTGCGTTGGCGGCGCCGCCGTAAAAGGAGCGGCCATACACCACCTTGACGTCGGCTTTTTTGGTTGCTTCATCCAGGGCGGTGTAGGATACGTCGTCGCAGTCCGACGTAAACAGGCCGATGCTGCGGTGACCGTCGGGGAGCTTAAACTCCGCGATGAGGTCGGGGCTTGCGTTGGGAATGATTTTCATGCTCAGCACATTGCTTTTCAAGGGATCATTAATCATTGCTTGACACCTTCTCCTTCATAATCTTTTTTATAATTTAAGGTCCAGGCCGCTTGCCTTGCTGGCGAGCATTTTTTTGGCAATATCTGCGATGTGGATCGCGGAAGCAGTAGGTGTGCCCGTGCAAAACCGTTTTTAGCCGCATACTGTCACTCCTCTCTGTAATTACGGATGCTGTTTGGAAATAAAAAAGCCCAAAAAAATCCAAGGATTTTTTTGGGCTCCGTTGCCGCTCTGTTTCCGGTATACGCCGTTGCATACCGGTCTATTCAGTTTTCAGCGCTTCCTCGAACAAAGTCGAAGAAGATTTGGGTGCCTTCGCCGGAGGAGTCAACGCGGATGCTGCCCTTCAGCTTGTCCTCCACCAAGCTGCGCACCAGCTTGTGACCCAGGCTTCCGGCCCGTTCGGCTGTGAAATCAATGCCCACGCCGTTATCGGCCACAACGATGCCGGAGTACATGTCGCCCTTGGAAATAACCAGGGAAACGCGGCCGTCGCGACGGCCGACAAACGCGTGCTTGATGCAGTTCTGAATAAGCTCGTTGACCACCATGGCGATGGTAGTGGCAATGTCGGATTGGAGTGTAAAGCTGTCGCCGGAAATCTCCAGCTCCAGGTTCAGGCCGTCGGGAATAATGTAACCCTTGGTGCTGTTAATCATACGGCCCAGCATTTCCTTAATATCAATGGCGTCCACGCCTTTTTGGGCCAGTATTTCATGGGTGAGGCTGATGCTGTAAATGCGGCTGATGATTTCGCCGCACACCCGGCGCACCTCCGGGTGATTAATCCGCCGGGATTGCAGGCGGATAAGGCTGACGATGGTTTGCAGGTTGTTTTTGACCCGGTGATGGATCTCGTCAATGGCGGCGGATTTGAGAATAAGCTCCTTTTCATTGATCTTTTCCTGGGTTGTGTCCTTAATCAGGAGCACCGCGCCCATGAATTGGTCATCGTCCCGGATACAGGCGTAGAGCACGTTTAAAAAATATTTACCGATTTTTATCTCGGTGTGTTCAATGCGTTCCTTCTCAACCACCTCCCTGAAGGAGTAGCTGCCGAACGCCAGGTTCTCAAAGGACATTCCCACGATATCGTCCTTATAATCCAGACCGCGGTAGATTTGCCTGGCCCGGGGGTTGGCATATACGGAAACGCCCATGGTGTTGAACCGAATCATCGCGTCATGCATGTACTCCGCGATGTTTTGCATCTCCCTGGCGTTGTAAATGGTTTTGTAAATCGGGTTTCCGTCCGGACTTTCAGCGCTTTCCCTGTTGGAGGGTTCCCGGAGGTTGCGTTCCACAATCAACACGCCGATAATTCTGCTCTCGGCATTTTTAATGGCGCTGACGTTCTGGCGGATCAGTACATTATGGCTGACCACTGCCTTCAGCTCTCTGGAGGGCACTCCAATTTCCAGGGTGCGGAACACGCCCGGCTCGTTGTGGCGATACATCGGGTCACCCACAATGTTGCGGTCATAATTGCTCTCGTCAGTGGGGCTGTATTGGGCGACCACCACGGCGCATTGGCCGTCGCGGCTCAGGCAATCGATAAAAATATCGCCGCCCTCCAGCTCGCTGACCATATAGAGCGTGTGGCTGACCTCCAGCAGGATATCAATATCGCAGCGGGGCAGATCGGTGTATTTGCGAACGATGCCCATCAGCCGCGCGTCGTCTACCGATTGGAGACTATAATCATTTTTGCTATCTGCGCTATTGTACACTCCTTGTCCATTGCCACCTTCCGTAGATACTGATAGGCGGCCAGCTCGCTCATTCCCTTGCTGTCCATCAGAATCCCCTTGGCGCGATCCACCGTTTTTCGGGATTCCAAAGCCTTTTTGGCCTTGAGATACTCCTGGCTCATCTTCCTGATTTTTCTCTGCTTATGCAGGGCGATTTCGATGGCCGGTATCAGCGCGCTCTCGTCGATGGGTTTTACCAAATAGCTCATAACGTCGGCGTTGACGGCCTGTTCAATCATAGATCTGTCGCTGTAGGCGGTGAGAAGCAGCACACAGCCCACCAGGTTTTCCTCATTGATAATTTCCGCCGCCTTAAGGCCGTTCAAAATGGGCATCTTGATGTCCATAATGACAAAGTCGGGCCGATGCTTCCGGCAAAGCTCCACGGCGTCAAAGCCGTCCGACGCGTCGCCCACAACGTCATATCCGTTAAGCTCCAAAATCTCTTTGATGTCCATCCTGATGAGCGGCTCATCATCGGCGATTACGACAGTGTACAATGATTTTCACCTGCCTGATGGCTGTCTCCTTGTTAGTTATGTTTAAAATCTTAATTTTATTCTATCATGTTTGCAACAAATGTCAATATATTATCCAATGTAAACCGGGGCAAGCGAATGAAAGATTTAGGGGGCAATTTGTGAAAAGAGCACATATGCGTTCCTATTAAAGATCGGCCGGTCAGCCTGACCGGCCCGGGCATTTGGCAGAATGCTTCCCCGCGTGCATCGGTGAAAAAGCCTAATTGCTGAACAGGCTTTCTTCCTTTACCAGCTGAAGCCGGTCACTGCCCAGCAGGATGGATTCCATGCTTTTATTATGAAACAATATACTACAGTCACATCCGCCCCGCCGCCTTTGCCTGGGGATGAAAGTGCGGCTTCGTATTTGTGAAATTTGACGGACAGGAAAACTGGCGGAAGGCTTATAATGTTGAAATAGTGTGGGCAAAATAGACAAACTCTTCTAAAAACGGGTGAATATGCTGCGCTAAAGAAACGTTTAGCGTAAGGTTGTTTTTTATTCCGGGCGTTTTCTAAGCCTGCTGATTATATAAGCGGACAATAAATATCAATTTAAATGAGCGTAATTTCTACGATATTCTCACATGCTTTTCAGTATATTAATAACCCACGTTTCCACGTCCTCCGCCTTTACCTCATTTGGCAAATATTGCTTAATGCTGTCATATCTTATTTTTATATATTTTTGCCCTATATCCGGCGTCTGTGTTGGCAGCAGCACATCCTTGACACGATTATGCTTGCCTCCCTCATCTCCCGTCATCAGCTTGAGTGAATTCCCCTTCTCAATCGTCAGCCTCGCTCCCAGCTCCCGCACACACCGCAGCACCTCCCGCTGATCCTCCGGCTTAAGATAACTCACGCTTACCGCCGGCGTCATGCTGATCTTCCCCTTATCCAGCAGCTCCAGCAGCCCCGGCTCCAGCTCCGTCAGCCGGATATACCGGTGAATCTGCATCCGGCTGTCCCCGGTCTGCTGGGTAATAAACGACGACGCGTTATATCCGTCCTCCGTCCGCTGTCCCTGACGCTTGAGGGCCTCCATCTGCATTTTATAGGCAAAGGCCTTCTCGCTGGGCAGCAGCTTCTCCCGCTGGCGCAGGTTGGTGCTGGTGAGAATCAGCGCGGCCTGGTTGTCGTCAGCCTCCAGAATCATCACCGGAACCTGGCTGAGGCCCGCCAGCTTGGCGGCGGACCAGCGGTTGTGCCCGGCCAAAATTTGCAGCTTGTTTTTGTGTTGCCGGGTCAGGATCGGGCTGAGAACCCCCACCCGGGTAATATCCTCCGCCAGCTCCTGAAGCTTCTCCAGCGGGTATTGGCGGAAGGGCTGCTCCGGATAGGGCTCCAGCTGCCGGACGTCCACCAGGTACACCTGTCCGCCTATCTGCACGCCGGAGAGCCCCCGCACCACCTGATCCATCTGGGCCGACAAATCGGAGGCGGTCGCCTTATCCGGAAGCTCTTCATTCCGCAGTTGGGCCGCCCCGTCTTCGGTGGACAAAATCGAATTTATCTGTTCTTCTGCTATATAATCTTCATTCATTGCAAATGCTTTTTTAGATTTTTTCATTTTATCATCACCCCCAGCTTCCGCGCTTTATCCTCAATTTCCCGGTTCATCAGCTCCTTGGCGCACTGGACATAGAGCTTGCCGGTTTTGCTGAAGGAGGTGTTAACAAGGCTCTGCCGGGCGTTTTGGGACTCCGGAACCTCCACCAGGGTGGGAAGCTCCGTTTTCAAAACATATCCCGGATATTTTTCCTTCACCGCCTTGACCACGCTCTTGGACAATACCGTCCGGTTGCACATGGTCAGCAGTATTCCGGCCAATTCCAGCTTGGGATTGGCCGATTTTTTAACCGCTCCCACATTGGCCATCATCTTCGTTATGCCGTCGTAGCTCCACTCCTGGGGCTGAACCGGAATAACAACATAATGGCTGGCAACCAGGGCATTGAGCAGCAAACTGGCAAAACGGCTGGACATATCGAAGAATATGTAGTCATAAGCCTTAAATACCGGCTTGTCCAAAATCTGCTTGAGCACGGTTTCCCGGAAGGGAACCTCCGCCAGCAGGGCGTCCACCATATCCAGACGGGCGTCGGTGGGAATGTAATCCACCTTTTCCTCCTTATTGCGGCGGATCGCCCTTGCGGCGTCCTGTTCTTCGCCGGATACGAAATCCTTAAATAAATCAAATATATATGGATTTGAATCCCGTTTGTGATCAAGGTATTTACTGGCGTCGGTCTGGGGATCCAAATCGATCAGCAGCACCCTTTTTCCCAGCTTTGCATAGGCGGCCGCCAAATTGACTGCCGTCGTGGTTTTTCCCACGCCGCCTTTTTGATTCCCGATGGTAACGATCATCGCCATTAAACGTGTCCTTTCTGTTTGGTATCTACCTTGTACCCAGTTGTTACAAGGTGGCCCAAAACGACTTCATCCCAACTTGTTACGAGGTGAAAGCTTTTGCTTTGTATCCACTCGTTACAAAGTAATGCCGATTATACATTTAAAATATTATATCATAATCGACAGTCATTTCCAATCCTTTTCTGTTGAAATATGAAATATTTTTATTATAATACTTTGTAACAATTGGGTACAACACGTCAATCTAATTTGAGAATTTGGCAGAGAATGTTAGCAAAAAACCACCCCGGCGCTCCGCGCCACCCCTCCAAGGAGGGGAATTTAAGGTCGCTTTTAGCTCTATTCCCCTCCTTGGAGGTTCATCCGCAGACGGCGGGGTGGTTCCGATGTAAATTAGATTGACGTGTCCCGTTACAAACTCCGACTTGTTCCAGACCCCGGGTTGTGATACAATGATTTTATGCTAGTTAGCATAAATCCACCTTGTACCAACTTGTTACAAGGTGCCGTTAAGATAAAAGGGGGTTTCACGGATGCCCGCCAAAAAGAAAAATACGCCTGTAAACAAGGCGGTTACCGCCCGAAAGACTAAGCCTAAAACCACCGCCTCTGAGGAGATGTTCCGCGAATTCTTCGGAGAGGGGGCCCAGGTGGACGATGTCCTCCAAATATCCTTTGAGGACATCGAGCCCGGCAAACAAAAAAATGAAAGCGTCACCACCTACCGGCCCAGCGAGTTTCTCAAAACCGGCGACCGGATCAGCAACGATATTGTCAAGGGCTTCCGGGAGGGCGCGGCGGTCTACAAGGCCAATAAAAAAACGGCCCGGGGCATCGAGCCCATCGTTACCCGGGTCAGCTTTGCCTATAAAAATGTGGACATTTTCGCCCCTAAGGACGGGGATGACAAAGGCTTTACCAGTCTGGACAAGGAGGTTCACGACGCGGTGGTTTCCCTTTACGCGGCGGGAAACAAGGTCTTTTCCCCGGCGATGGTTTACCGTACCATGGCGGGGAAAAATGATTCCGCCTTCGTGCCCCATGAAAAAATCCAGGAGATTACCGCCAGCATCTACAAGAGCATGTCCTCCATCATCACCATCGACGCCAGCGAGGAAGCCGCCCTATATGGCCTGGACGCCATGTATTCCCAGAACCTGATCTACGCCAAAGCGGTTACCCTGAAAACAAAGGGCTGGGAGGTCAACGCCTTTATGCTCATTGACGAGCCGGTGCTTTTCAAATACGCCAAGCTTAAGCGCCAGATTTTTTCCGTACCCCTCCGGGTACTGGACACGCCGCCCAGCAAGACCAATGAAGTCATCGTATTACAGGGCTATTTGGTTCGGATTGTGGAAACGCTCCGGATATCCTCCTCCAAATCCGCCAACACCATTCTCTATTCCACCTTGTACGAACTGCTGGATTGTGCCGGGGCCACAAAGCAAAAGCTTCTACGCATTCGGGGGCATGTCAAATCCATTTTGGATTACTGGGTGGAAATCGGTTATATTTCAGGTTACCGGGAAACCGTCCAGGATCGGGCCAAATACTCCGTGGAGCTGGATGTCCCTGTGGATCAGTATCTGCCAAAGGTGCTGGAGGAGATTTCTGTGGATTAAATTGGTTAGATTATAAAAGAACCCGCGGTGGATTTACCTCCGCCGCGGGTTTTTTTGTGTGTAATTTTCTAATATGCCGCGTTATCCTGCTATCTTCTTTTCAAGGCTTGCAATCCGAGCCTGTAAATTGTCGATCTGACTTTGCATCTCCGTTGTCGCACGCACAAATTCAAGCTCAAGCTCGTATTGCTTTTCATATGTTAGTTTATATCCTCCAAAAAGGCTGTCAATCCGTTTGCCCAGCTTTTCTTCCATCAATGCTCCAACTTTGCTTGCACTTCGATCTGTAAGGGGTTCAATATCCTCTTTAGTAATCATCCGGGATTCCAATTCTTCCACTTTATTAGCCATCCGGGATTCCATCTTTTCCATAACGCCTGTAAGCATTTGAAATTGCTCTAATATCTCTTTGTCGATCATAATGAATCCTGCCTTTCTTTTTAAGAAAACGTCCTTATCAGGGCGTTTTCTTATCTTTCTTATCTATTTTTCCATATTTTACAAGCAAGTCCTCTAATGCTTCATCCAACAACTTCGTAGATGCTATACGTGTTTCAGTTGCAAGTGTTTTAAATTTTTCGTATATTTCTACATCTACCGCTGTTGATATTTGTTTTCTATTACGATACTGTTTCATCATGCCACATCACTCCTACTAAAACTAATTATATAGCTTGCACGATAAATAAATCAATCCATTGATATTAATTGACATATAGTGATATGGCGTGATATCATATTCATGGAGGTGATACCATGTTTGGAGAGAAATTTAAACGAAGGGCAAGGCTTGAAAGCATAGCCGAATTTATACTGACAGGCAGCGAGCTTCTAAACAATACTATTGAAGAAGACAGCCTGGAGGAACAGTATTCCCGGCTACATAAGGTATACATAAAAAGCCTTGAAAACATGAAGGCCCGCATACTTGCGGAACCCTGGGACGGCCTGAACGATCGGCAGGCCCAGGTTAAATTTGACGATATTATTTCCCCCGTATTTGATGCCGGAAGTGATATCAATGACCTTTATTTTCGGGCGGGCCTGCTTGCCGGGTTTGCCATTGCGTCCCAACCGGTAGGCTTTAAAGAAACGAAATAAATATTTGACTTTTATCCTAAAAAGGCATATAATTATTTCTATACGAACATTTATTCTTTATATTTAAATCATTATTCCCTTTAAATCAAGTGCAATTATTGATGACCGTCATATAAATCTCTATCAAAAAGCCGGAAAAAAACCACTCCCCTGCCATTGCAAATCAAGTGCAATTATTGATGACCGTCGCAAAAATCCCATTTTTTCGTCAAGTGCAATTATCGATGACACTCAAACGCGAATTTCTCGGTCAAGTGCAAATATTGATGACCCTCAAAAACGGCTAAAAATTTTCAAATGCAAATATTGATGACCCTCAAAAAAATCAAGTGCAATTATTGATGACCCTGGCCAAAAACAGGGGTAAAAATGACGGCAGTAAAAGAATATCATGTGCAATTATTGGTGACCTTTAGGCTGCAAATTCTTAGCTTTCTTTTTCTATTGCGGTTTTTTTAATTAGACATTTTACACAAATACCTCCATTTTACAAACGGAACTTCTTGGTTTATAATACCAACAAAGCTAGGTTCTGGCCAAAATTCAGAAGAGGGGAGGCTGCCATATGGAACAGACGGACAAGCTCTGCCTGGAAGGTATCTACCGGCAGGGATACGGTATCGTCCCCAAGTACGTCATGCAGGATCAGGATATTACCCTGGAGAGCAAGGCAATCTACGCTTATCTCTGCGCCCTGGCCGGCAGCGGGGATATTACATTTCCATACCGGGAAACCATCCTGCGGCAGCTGGGCCTCTCCAAAAATACATATTACCGGCACTACAAACCCTTGCTGGAGGAGGGGTACCTTTCCGTGACGCGCCCCACAGACAAAACAGCCTCCAACATTTATACCTTGATCCATAATCCCAAAAAGCTCCCGGAGCGGCCCTCAAAGGGGGAAGGAAGCCGCCTGCGGTACCGGGGTCTCAAGGCGCACGGCTACGGAATGATCCCGAAATCGGTTATGCTGGACGAAAATCTGACCGCTAAGTCCAAGGGACTGTACGCTTACTTTTGTTCTTACTGCGGAGCGGGGGACGTGGCTTTTCCCCGGAGGGATCATATCCTCTATCAATTGGGCATTAGTGAGCCAACCTATTATAAATGCTACAAGCAGCTTATCGATTTGGGATACCTGACCGCCGTACAGCGGCGGGACGTCAACAAATTCGGCGTTAACGACTATTACCTCAACGAGGAGCCCGAGAAAAATTCTCCCCAAGCTCCCGAGCCCCCCAAAAAGCCGGGGAAACTCCGGGGAGGATATAATCTCCCCAGATTTACCGGGGAACAGGTATATATGGAAGAACATAAAAGCAATTTCGCTCCATCCGGCAAGGCCCCAGAATCCGGCAGTCAAAATAACAGAGCTTGGGATGATCGGGAAATTATCCCTCCAAAGCTTGAAGGCGATATAAAGCTCTCGTGCCCAAAAATTGAAGACATAGAAATTACGTACCCAATTTTTTGCGACATAGAAAACCGGGACGCTTATATAAATAACAGTAACTCTATCAACAATCCTTCCAGTAACAATCCGTCTATCGGCATCCGGGACGGACGGATGCAGCTGCGCGTTTTGGTGATGGGGTTAATAGAGGAGCTGGCGGGAAAAGCGCCAAGAAAAAATAAGGCCGCCGCGTTAGCCGCCCGGGAATACCTGCGGTATGCCTGGAAAAACCACGGGGAAGGGGAGGCCTTCCTCCGTTTGGGGGATGAGTTTGTCCGGCACATAGGGGACGGCCTTCGGGGGAAGAAGGTTCGCAATCTCCGGGCTTATTGCAGGACAGCCCTGTACAATTGGCTGGCCGAACAGCCATTGCGGGAGGATATTAAAAAACAACGCCCCCTTTCCCAGTTACCCGCCTCCTACGATCTGGGAGAGCTGGAGCGGCTGCTGGAAAAGGGAGGGGTGTATCCGCCGTAAACGGCGGGTACGCCATTTTAGCCCTGTGGGGTATTTCACGCGCCGCTTGATGTCCAGTTAAACGCCTATGATAAAGATGAAACCGTTATTCAGCCCGATTTGGTGATAATACGCGACCGCTCCAAATTAAAAGGGCTGTAAGGGCGCACCTGGTTCGGTTATTGGGAAATCGTCTTTTGGCACACAAAGCCTCTTGGCGTTATTCCAAAGGATATGAGGGCCTGACTGTGGCGGCCGGGGGGCTCCGGAACGAATCAGGCTGATTTGAAAAATAGTTTGGAGAAAATAATATGGATAGAAATGAGATCATTGTTACATATGGAGAAAACATCCGGGATATGGTGTTTTCTGTTCTTAAAGCAGCAGAAATTGAAAAGGATATTCCGCATAACGCGGTAGTCGCTCTTAAACCAAATCTCGTCGTTGCCAAGCCATCCGCCAGCGGGGCAACCACATCACCGGAAATTGTCGGCGCGATTATAGAATACCTGCATAAGCGTAATATCTCCAATATTATGATTATAGAGGGTTCATGGGTGGGGGATTCCACCGCAAGGGCGTATAACGCCTGCGGATATAACGATATATCCGTTAAATACAATGTACCGCTATATGATTTAAAAAAAGATTCCTATTCCGTAAAAAAGACCGGCGGGCTGGATTTAAAGATATGTAATTTAGCGCTCAATTGTGATTATATTATCAACATTCCGGTACTGAAAGGACATTGTCAGACCTTGTTGACCTGTGCCCTGAAAAATATGAAGGGCTGTATACCCGATAGTGAAAAACGCCGTTATCATACAATGGGGTTACACAAGCCCATAGCTGCCCTTAATGCCGCTAAATGCGCCGATTTTGTTCTGGTAGACGGCATGTGCGGTGATCTGGATTTTGAGGAAGGCGGTAACCCTGTGCGTATGAACCGAATATTCGCGGCAAAAGACAGCGTATTATGTGACAGCTATGCCGCAACATTAATGGGGTATTCACCACAGGACATTGACTATATAGCAATAGCTGAAAGGCTTGGGGTGGGGAGCTCCGACCTTGCGGACGCAAAAATAATTGAATTGGATCATGATAAAGCATTGGCGGCGGTCACATCGTCCCGGAAGGCGGCCGCCCTGGCAAGGTATTGTAATGAAAATATGGCGTGTTCCGCATGTTATGGCAGCCTAATACACGCGCTTGCAAGGCTGGAAAGAGAAGGCGCGCTGCGCAATTTTGAAAAAAAGATAAACATAGGACAGGGCTTTAAGGGGAAAAGTGTTGAAGGAATCGGTATAGGGAATTGCGCTGACGGATGTACTAAAAACGTAAAAGGCTGCCCGCCTACGGCCTTGAGTATATATGATTTTTTACGTGAAGAAATATAATAAATAAGTCTGACTATCGCGTTTGCTCATAATGACCACAGCGTTTGCCAAAGAGTACTGGATTCTTAAGGACTGGAAGTCCTTAAGCGGGGGTTTTACGACGGAGTGCTTGCACTCCTAGTCCTTTAGGGGGGGCAGGAGCCCCTATTTAAATATCGTAGATACCTATAATCTACTACAAGATTACGAGAGACGTCTACCCATAGTGCAGGGGGGGGCACGGGGGCCCTCCCCCGTGGGAATTTTGGTTACTTTTGTTCCTCCAAAAGTAACTGCCCGTCGCGGCATGAGCGACATGCCAACCCGTGGCACTGCGGCATCGCCTGAACCGCGCCGCCGGAGGGCTTGAGCTTCCCCTCCGGCGGCGCGATGCTGTTTTCACGGCTTTATTATTTATCATCCTGTGAGCCGGGTTTCTCCTGAATCCAAAAGACGTAGTGGGAATTAATGGCCTCCTCGATCTGGGACTCATCCGAGGTTTCCACAATTCGGGCGATCTGCTGGTGCATGCGAATATAATTTTCCCGCTGGCCCTGCTCCAGGATAAAACGGGTGGCCTCCAGCCGGGTGGGAATGGTCATTCGGTTGATATAGTCGGATACCGTAATCAGTTGAGAGTTATGGGACATCTGGGCCAGGCAGCGGTGAAATTTACTGTCCTCCTCCTGGATATCCTGAACTGTGGCGTTGGGGTCGGCGGTCAGCTCCTCCAGATTGGCCAGCGCCCGGTGGAGGCTGGCCATATCCTCCAGGCTTTTTTCCTGCCGTATCACAACATACATCAAACCGATATCGATGGCCCGGCGCAAATCTATAAAGCTTTCCCAATCGTCGTTTTGCAGGATCAGGCCGTACAAAAGAGGATCCAGCATCTTCTGGCTGTACTTTTGGGCAATAAAGGTGCCCTCCGCCCTCTTAATATAGATTACGCCATAGGCTTCCAGCTTTTTGATGGCCTCTCTCACAGAGTTGCGGCCTACGCCCAGGCTCCGGCAAATCTCCAGCTCTGTGGGCAGCTTGTCGCCCGGCTTCAGCGTTCCGTCGATGATCTGATCGACGATCCACCCCTGCACGCCGTCCACCACGGACTGGGTGCGAAAGACGGGTTCGCCAGATTGATGATTCTCTCCCATAAAAAAGACCTCACTTATAGCGATTCCAGTGGCCGGATATTCTTCCAGCCACTGGAATTTATTATTGCATATTCCGGTTTTCTTGTCAATCAGGCCCCTGCGCCGATAAAGCTGCCGGGAACGGTAATCAGCTGCGGGACGGCGATGAGAAGGGCGATGACGACGAAGGTCATAAGCAGGTAGGGCACCAGATAGGGCATGACCTTGCCCACCCTGATGTTCATCAGGTCACAGGCAACGTAGATGCACATGCCAACCGGAGGCGTCACCAATCCCACGCCGATGACCACCGTAATCAGAACGCCCAATACAATAGGGTCGATTCCAACCTGAATGGCAATGGGGTAGATAATGGGCATAAACAGCGTCAGGGTGGCGATGGACTCCATAAACATGGTGACGACGAAAAAGATCAGCAGGATAATAATCAGGATGACGGTGGGGTTTGTGGATATCCCCAGCAGGGTGTTGGCCACCCACTTGTCAAACCCGGCGGTTGTCAGCATAACGGTAAACAGCTTGGCGGCGCCGATAACCACAAAGATACGGCCGCTGGTCTTGACAGTTTCCTTGAGGGCAAACTTAATGTCCTCCCATTTCAGCTCACGGTAGATGATGCCGCCGGCAAACAGGCCATAGGCCGCGGCGATGGCGCCGGCCTCGGTGGGGCTGACCAGTCCGGCGGAGATGGAGCCCACGATGACAAGGGGCATCAGCAGAGCTGGAAGGGAGCGCCATGTGTTGACCAGAAACTCCCTGATGTTGAATTTGCTCTTATCTACGGGGACTCCGTTGCGCTTGGCGTTGAAATAGCACACGACCATCTGGCCCAGGCCAAGCAGGATGCCGGGAATAATGCCGCCTAAAAACAGCTTTCCGGTGGAGATGCCCACAATACCGGCGATGACCACCATGGGAATGGAGGGTGGGATAATAATGCCGATGGTGGAGGAGATGGCGGTTATGGCGGTGGTCTCCTCCTTTGAAAAGCCGTTTTTAACCATGTTGGGCATCATCATCCCGGACACCCCGGCGGTATCGGCCACGGCGGAGCCGGAGATACCGGCAAACACCATGGAGGAGAGGATATTCACATGGCCCAGGCCGCCGGAGATCCGGCCTACGATGGAATAGCAAAAATCCATCAGGCGGTCGGAGATGCCGCCCTTGCTCATGGTAAACCCGGAGAAGGTGTAGAGGGGGATTGCCAACAGGGCAAAGGAATTCATGCCCTCGAACATCCGCTGGCAGACGGTGAGCAGATTGGCGTTGCTGATGAAGACTATGCCGCCGATGGAGGCCAGGCCCAAGGCCATGGCAATGGGTACGCCAAGGAACATCAGCACAAAAAATGAAATAATCAAAAAGGCAATCATTCCTTGGCCCCTCCTTTATCGGTTAAGAATATAATATAATCCAACGCGGCGGACAGCGCGCTTAGAATGCCGGTAATGGGGAACATCCAATAGATCAGGCTCATTTTGAACATGGGCATCGTGGAGATCGTCTGGTTGGAGCGCATGGCGTAGGTATAACCCGCATAGGCCACCACCAGATAGAAAAGGACGATCATCAGCGCCACGAAGCCCTGGTGGAGCTTGTAAAAAACAGGACCGGCCTTCATGGACAGCTCGTCGACCAGCGCGACCTTCAGGTGGGTTCTGGTGGCGCTGATGGCAATGCCCACAATGAGCATGGACCAGACGTTCAGATACTGACTTCCCTCCATATACCAGGAAAACCCGCCGATTCCGGGGATATAGCGCAGAACGATGTTAATCATAAGAACGATCATCATAGCCGCGCACATTACAGCGGAAACAAGGGTAGCGCCCCGGTCAATGGCATGCCGTAATTTTTTCATGGGCAGCAAACTCCAATCTTCTTCAGGTTTTTGACTCGGGAAGGGGGCGGGGAGCCGGTGCGCGGATAAGGAAGAACCACCCCGTCGCTACGCGCCACCCCTCCAGGGGGAAATTTAGGTTGTGCAGCTCTCATTCCCCTCCTTGGAGGGGTGGTTTTGAATCAGTAAGAGCTTAACCGGCGTAGCCGCCCAGCCAGGTATTCAGGTCGTCCAGCATAGAGCCGTAAGTATCCCGGTAGCTCTCGGCCACGGAAGAGGTGGCCTCCTGAAAGGGAGCAAGATCCGGCTCGATAATGGTCATTCCGGCCTCGCTCAGCTTGGACAGCAGATCCTCGGTCTGCTGCTTGTTCATGGCGCGGTTGCTCTTGGCGCTGGACTTGGCGGCGGCGTCCACCACCGAGCGCTGATTATCGCTCATCTTCTGCCAGACGCTCTCGGAGATGGTGAAGCACATGCCGGAGTAAATGTGGTTGGTAATGGACAGATAGCTCTGCACCTCAAACAGGTTGTTGTTATAGATAACGGGGATGGGGTTTTCCTGGGCGTCATAGGTTCCCTGATTCAGCGCCTGATAAAGCTCGGAAAAGGCCAGAGGCTGGGGGTTTGCGCCCATGGCCTGCATGGTGGCCATAATGACGGGGTTTTCGGGGGTGCGGATAAGCAGCGCATTCATGTCGGCGGGGCTGCTTACCTCCTTGTTGCCGGTGGTGACACAGCGGAAGCCGTTGTCATAGTGGGCCAGCACCCGCATGTTCTGGGCGATCAGCTTCTCCTCGGCGGCGGCTTCAATGTCGCCGTCCATAAAGGCCCAGGCCATATCGAAATCCTTGAACTGGAAGGGCAGGGCGGAAATGCCCATGGTGGGCTCATAGGTGGCGAAGTTGGAGGCGTCGCTGATGATAATATCCACCGTTCCGGAATCCAGCGACAGGGCCTCGATCAGCTGCGCGTCGCCGCCCAGCTGGCCGGAGGTATAGATTTCCACGGTGACGGAGCCACCCGTTTTCTCCTCCACCTCGGCCTTGAATTCCTGGGCCGCGATGGTGCGGGGATCGGTATCGTTGGTGGAGACGCCTATCTTCAGGGTTATGGAGGGCTCATCGGCGGCGTCAGTAGCGGCGGCGGAGCTGGCGGTACTGGTACTGGAACCGGAGCTGGCGGCGGGGGAACCGGAATTCGTGGAGCCGCTGCAGGCGGCCAGGCTCACAGACATGGCTAAGGCTAGAATCAGTGAAAGATACTTTTTCATGGTTTTTCCTCCTATTAGTAAATAATAAATTTTGACTATCGTGTTTGCTTATAAAACCACCGGCGTTTGCCAAGGAACACTGGATTCTTAAGGACTAGCAGTCCTTAAGCGGGGTCTTAGGGGCCGGAGCCCCTATTTAAATATCGTAGATACCTCTAAACTACTACAAGATCACCAAAGACAGCTACCCATAGTGCAGGGGGGTCACGGGGGCCCTCCCCCGTGGGAATTTTGGTTACTTTTGTTCCTCCAAAAGTAACTGCCCGTCGCGGCACGAGCGACATGCCAACCCGTGGCACAGCGGCAACGCTAAAATGCACAGCAGCAGGCAAACCTCACAGCGGCAACGCCTGACTAATGATATAACAGATTGAGCGCAAGAGCAAGCTTTACAGCACGCCTTTTGCGGCAAGCGCCTTTTTCAGCTCCGCCGCGCCGAACCGCGGGCTGGAGAGCACCGGTTTGTGGAACATACCGGCAATATATTCCTCACAGTAAGCCATGGAGCCCTGGGCAAACAGAATCACGTCGCACCCACCTGCCACGGTTTCGGCGGTTTCGGCCATGCGGGCCTTAAACTGGTTCTGATCCAGGCCAAAGGCCCCCTCCACCAGGGCGTCCACCAGCTCCACCCGCCTGCCCATCTCCCGGGCCACCCGGAGGACAGTATTTTTTGTGGGCTCCAGCGTGGTGGGCAGGGTGGCCATCACGGCAATGCGCTTGCCCCGGCGGACCGCTTCGCGGCACATTTCCTCGTCCACCCGGACAATGGGAACCCCGATGCAGCGCGCCACATCCTGGGCGGCGTCGGCCACCTCGCCCACGGAGGAGCACAGGTTGAGCATGGCGTCCACACCGGCGGAGGCAGCCTCCATGTACATCCCGATCAGCCGGGCGGCGGCGGCGGTGGTTACATAACCGGCCTCCCGGGCCTCGCCCAGGACGGAGGGATCCTCCCAGCTGATTAGCTCCACGCCGTCTCCCAGCTGCTTTTTGACCTCCCGCTCCACCAGCTCAATCAGCTCGGGGGTGGTGGAGGTATAAATCAGTCCGACTTTCAAATAAAATCACCCTTTTTCGTCAGATATGAGACGCGGATAAGGGGCGGTGAAGAAAGCGCGAGGCGTACAAGCCCTCGTTACATCCTACGTCCTATGTTAGGGTTATGATATCATATGTGCCGCTTGTAGTAAATAGTAATTTACAATGAATTTGATTAAAAATATTATCTGATTTGCACAAAAGGCTTTATAATCTAAATTTACTTAAAAATAATATTATAAAAATTGGAGGCAGATGGGTGATATTACTGGTGGATAATGCTAAATGAGAAGGGAAAAGCTGGACGATTGAGCAAAAAGACTAATTTGAGGTTTTAAAATTGTGCAACCATATGAAAGCGTTTTTACACAGGGAAATTCCCTTGACAACGAAAAACCCACCTGCTACACTCTAGTCATCCTACGTAGGATGAAGGACGCGCTTGCCTGTCATCCTACGCGATATGGTCGGACAAATTACTTCTTAGATTTAGATTATGGGGGGGATTCTTTGAAAATCATTAACAGTGTGTGCACTTCCCTGGTGTTTCCCCAGTCCCGGAAAAGCCTCCGGGACTTCCGCCGCATGGCCGAATTTCTCGGCGGCAAAGGGATAGACTGTATTGAATTTTACCACGACGGGGACGGCCGCGACCGGATTGGCCCCATCCTGGCGGACGCCGGGCTGGACGCCATCTACATAGCGGTCATTCCGTCCAAGGAGGGCAAGCTTCATCTGTGCGACTGTAACGAGGGCGGCCGGCAAAGCGCGATCCGGCTGTTTCAAAGCTGCATCGACGAGGCGCAGGCCAACGGCATCGGCCGCGTGATGATGAATTCCGGAGCCATGCAGGCCGACACCCGCAAGGGTCTGGACGCGCTGGGACGTTCCGTGGAAGAATTATTCGGGTATGCGGCGCGGAAAAATTACCGGGGCTTTTCCTTAACCTTGGAGCCCTGTGACACAGGGATGGAGGCTTTCCAGCTGGTTGGCCCTTACGCCCGCGCCAAGGCGTTTGCACAGGCGATGCGCGAAAAAGGACTGCCGCTGGAGCTGACCATGGACAGCGCCCACACCGCCGAGGAGGGGGAGGATTTCTTCCAGGCCGTCGAGGCCACCCGGGAATTTTGCAGCCACCTTCATTTTGCCAACTGCAATATTACCCAGCCGGATAACCCCCTTTACGGCGACAAGCATCTGGGCTACGAGTATCCCGACACCGTGTGGACTCCCGAAACCCTGGGAAAGCTTACCCGGCAGCTCCAAGCCCTCTACCCGGGGGAGGAGCCCCTGCGGATCGGCCTGGAGTTTCTGTGCCGGGAAGATGACCCCTATTCCTATTTTGAGCGCACATGGGATTCGCTTCCCTTTCTTCACAAAGCCTGAAAATCACGCGATTGTCAGGTATACATTGCGAAAGGAATGAACGCTTATGACACCAAACGATTTGCAGCGCATGGCCAATCGCCTGCGCCTGGACGTGGTGGAGACGGTGTACGCGGCCCAGGACGGCCACCCCGGCCCCTGCATGTCCATCGCCGAGCTCATGTCCGTTCTGTATTTTGAGGAAATGAACCTGGATCCCGCCAATCCCCGGTGGCCCCGGCGGGACCGCTTTATCCTGTCCAAGGGCCACGCCTGTCCCATTCTCTACGCGGCGCTGGCCCGGAGGGGATACTTTGATATCAGCGAGCTGCCGAAGCTGCGCACCCTGGAGAGCTTTTTGCAGGGACATCCCGACATGAACAAGACGCCCGGCGTGGACACCGTGTCCGGCTCTTTAGGCAACGGCGTGGCCATCGGCCTGGGTATGGCGCTGGGCTGCCGGATGCAGAAGCTCGGCAGCAACGTCTTTGTGATTGTGGGGGACGGTGAGCAGCAGGAGGGGATTATCTGGGAGGCCGCCATGGCCGCCGCCAAGCATCAGGCCGGTAATCTGATTGTAATTGGGGACAGCAACAACAACCAGTCCGGCGGCAAGGTGACCGAGCTGAGCTCCCTGTATCCCGTGGCCGACAAGTGGAGCGCCTTCCATTGGCATGTGCAGACCATCGACGGCCACGACATAGGGGCCATCCGCGCCGCCATTGCCGAGGCCAAAAAGGTCGCGGACCGGCCCTCCTATATCGAGTGCAAGACCGTCAAGGGAAAAAACATCCCGTACATGGAGAATAACAACGCCTGGCACAAGAGAACGCCCACTGAGGCGGAGGTGGAGCTTGCCAGAGAGGCTTTGAGAGGTGCGATATGGGAATAAAAAGTACGCGTGAAGCTGCCATGCAGGCAATTTTGGAGCTGGCCGAGCAGGACGAGCGCATTGTCGTCGTCTCCCCCGACGCCGTATTGGCGGGCCGCGTCGTTCCGTTTCTCACAAAATTCCCCGACCGGGTGATCGAGGTGGGCATCGCGGAACAGGACGCGGTAAACGTGGCCGCGGGACTTGCCACAACGGGAATGCGGCCGGTGGTAATCAGCTATGCCGGTTTTTTGACCATGCGGGCCTGTGAAATGATCCGCACGTTCATCGCCTACCCGGGCCTGAATGTCAAGCTCATCGGCCTCAACGGGGGAATGCTGGGCGGTGAGCGGGAGGGGGTTACCCACCAGTTTTATGAGGACGTCGGCATCCTGCGCAGTATGCCCGGCGTCAAGATCCTCACCCCCGCCGACGCGGGCCAGGCTTATCAGGCGGCCAAAGCCATGATGGAGCAGGAGGGCCCCGTATATCTGCGTCTGGGCAGCGGGCGGGAGCCGGAGGTTTTTCCCGACGACACACCCTTCCAGTTTGGAAAAATCCGTGAGGTTGTCCGCTATGGCGACGATGTGGCCGTCTTTGCCAGCGGCTTTATCATGGATCGGGCCATTGAGGCGGTGGAGCAGCTGAAGGGGGAGGGAATCCTTGCCACCTTGATTGACGTGTCCACCGTGAAGCCCCTGGACAGCAAGGGGGTTGCGGCTGTGCTGGAGCGCTGCGGCTGTGCCGTGGCGGTGGAGGATCACAACTACTACGGCGGCATGTCCAGCGCCATCTGTGAGGTTGCCTGTCATTTTTGTCCCTGCAAGGTTCGCCGTTTGGGCCTGCGGGACGTGTACCCCCGCAGCGGCCACGCCGCCCAGCTGCTGGATGCTTACGGCCTGTCCGTCCGGGATATGGTGGACGCGGCCAAGGACGCCATGGGGAAATAATGCTATCCGGCTATCGTGTTTAGTCAGGGGTTGCCGTTACGCTCTGGCGGTGCCGCTGTGCAGCGGGCTGGCATGTCGCTCATGCCGCGACGGGCAGTTACTTTTGGAGGAACAAAAGTAACCAAAATTCCCACGGGGGAGGGCTCCCGTGACCCCCCTGCACTATGGGTAGCTGTCTTTGGTAATCTTGTAGTAGATTATAGGTATCTACGATATTTAAATAGGGGCACCTGCCCCTAAGACCCCGCTTAAGGACTGCTAGTCCTTAAGAATCCAGTATTCCTTGGCAAACGCCGGTGGCGCGGTGGTGCGGGGTGCGCCGTCGGCGGGCTGCCGCCCGGCGCGGCGCTGCTTATGTAGGGCTAACGCCTAACCCGAGCGCAAAGCCAGCTCCCGGAATGAGGTTAAGGACTTTCAGTCCTTAAGAATCCAGTATTCCTTGGCAAACGCTGTTAGTATTATGAGCAAACACGATAGTCAGGTAATACTATTTTAATATTCCTTGGAATGTATTTATTGGGAATTAGTATAATACCCCAATCAAAGAAGGAGCGTATCTCATGAGTAAAACTCCCAAAGCGGTCATCGCGGGCGCGGGCGTCATGGGGGCCTCGCTGGCCCAGGTATACGCCGGTGCGGGCTATAGCGTGGCTGTGTACGACATTGCCGGCAAATTTTTGGATCGGGGCCGGGAGCTGATCGCGGTGAATCAGCCGACCCTGGTGAAGGAGGGCATTTTGACACAGGAGCAGTCGGAGGCCCTCCTTTCCCGGATCGCCTTCACCTGTGACAAGAGCTGCTTTGACGACCCTGGCCTGGATATCGTCCTGGAGAACATTGTGGAGAAGCTGGACGTCAAGCAGGATTTCTGGGCCGAGGTGTCCCGGCTGACCCCCGGCGACGCCCTGCTGGCCTCCAACACCTCCGGCCTGCATATCCGCGACATTGCCGAGAAAATGAGCCCGGAGAACAGGGCCCGTTTCATGGGCCAGCACTGGCTTAACCCGCCCCACCTGCTGCCCCTGTGCGAGCTGATTATCGGGGAGGATACCGCGCCCGAAACGGTGGAGCGGATGAAGCGCCTTGTCGCCGGGCTGGGGAAAAAGCCTGTCTGTGTCAAGGATATCAACGGCTTTATTATCAACCGCCTCCAGTTTGCCATCCTGCGGGAGGCCATGTACATCGTGGACAGCGGGGCCGCTACCGTGGAGGACATTGACGCCGTGATGAAATACGGCATGGGCCTTCGCCTGGCCGCTCTGGGGCCCTTCCGCATCGCAGACCTGGGGGGGCTGGACACCTTCGACCATATCGCGTCTTATCTGTTTGCCGACCTGGACGACTCCAAAACGGGGAACCCCGGCCTCCACAGGCTGGTGGAGGAGGGGAACCTTGGCGTAAAGAGCGGCAGGGGCTTTTACGACTACTCCGGCGGCAGGGACAAGGAAGCCATTCGGGAGCGGGATGAGCTGTTTATCAAGCTGTCCAAATGCCTGTATACGTAAGAAGGGAGCGGCCATGCGCAGCGATTTAATGAAGACGGGGATCGACCGCATCCCCCACCGCGCCCTGTTTCGGGCGCTGGGCCTGACGGATGAGGAGCTGGAGCGGCCCATCATCGGCGTTGTAAACGCCCAAAATGAAATTATTCCCGGCCATATGCATCTCAACCAGATTGCCGAGGCGGTGAAGGCCGGTATCCGTGTGGCAGGGGGGACGCCCATAGCCTTTCCGGCCATCGGCGTATGCGACGGCATCGCAATGAACCACGAGGGCATGTTCTATTCCCTGCCCTCCCGGGAGCACATTGCCGACTCCGTGGAATTAATGGCCAGCGCCCATCCATTTGACGGCTTGGTTTTTATACCAAATTGTGATAAAATTGTCCCTGGGATGCTGATGGGCGCGCTTCGGGTGAACGTCCCCGCCATTTTTTGCAGCGGAGGCCCCATGCTGCCCGGCCGGGTAAACGGGGAGAAGGTGGCCCTCACCGACGCCTTTGAGGCTCCCGGGGCCGTCCGCGCCGGAAAGATCAGTCAGGAGCAGGCTCGCCAAATTGTGGAGCATGCCTGTCCCGGCTGCGGCTCCTGCGCCGGGATGTTTACCGCAAATTCCATGAACTGCATGACCGAAATTCTGGGTATGGGACTCCCCGGCAACGGCACCATTCCCGCTGTGGAGAGCCGCCGCATCCTGCTGGCCAAGCACGCCGGTATGAGGGTAATGGAGCTGGTGCGGGACAATATCCGCCCCCGGGACATCGTCACCAAAAGCTCCATTATGAACGGCCTTGCAGCCGACATGGCGCTGGGATGTTCCACCAACACCATGCTCCACCTGCCCGCCATTGCCCACGAGGCGGGGCTGGAGTTTGATCTCCGGAGCGTCAACGCCATTAGCGATGCGGTGCCCCACATTGTCAAGCTCAACCCCGCCGGACGCCACTTCCTGGTGGATCTGAACAACGCGGGGGGCCTTAGCGCCGTCATGAAGCGCCTTAATGACTGGGGCATGATTGATCCCGCCGCCCGCACGGTGGAGGGCACCTGGGCCGGCCGAATCGCCCAGGCGGAAATTTTGGATGAGGATGTGGTGCGCCACCGGAACCAAGCGTACAGTAAAACCGGCGGCCTGGCGGTATTGTACGGCAATTTGGCCCCCGACGGGGCGGTGGTGAAGAAGGGCGCCGTCTTACCCGAGATGATGGCTCACACCGGCCCGGCCAGGTGCTTCAACAGCGAGGAGGAGTGCTGTCAGGCCCTGTACGAGGGAAAGGTGGTCGCCGGAGACGTGGTGGTGATCCGGTATGAAGGCCCCAAGGGCGGGCCCGGAATGCGCGAAATGCTTTCTCCCACCGCCGCGCTGGCGGGGATGGGGTTGGACAGCTCCTGCGCCCTGGTGACGGACGGCCGGTTCTCCGGCGTCAGCCGGGGAGCCTCCATCGGCCATGTATCCCCCGAAGCGGCAGCCGGTGGCCTGATCGCCTATATTCAGGATGGGGACATGATCGAGATCGACATTCTAAGCCACGCCATTAACCTCAAGGTGACCGACGAGGAAATCAGCCGCCGGCGGCAGGCCATACCCCCCTGCCCGCGGGGGGAGGTCACCGGCTACCTCAAGCGCTACCGGGCCCTGGTAACCAGCGCCAGCCGCGGCGCTATCCTGGACGACAGCCGGTGTTAATGTTAGACGTCAGCCCTACATAAGCAGCGCCGCAACCGGCGGCAGCCCGCTGCACCGCACCACCAGCGTTTGCCAAGGAATACTGGATTCTTAAGGACTAGCAGTCCTTAAGCGGGGTCTTAGGGGCCGGAGCCCCTATTTCAATATCGTAGATACCTCTAAACTACTACAAGATTACCAAAGACAGCTACCCAAAGTGCAGGGGGGTCACGGGGGCCCTCCCCCGTGGGAATTTTGGTTACTTTTGTTCCTCCAAAAGTAAC
>Ga0153928_1000055_pt1 | contig 57298 bp, 67 predicted proteins | sample TSNJ012MetaG_FD_106656 | JGI IMG/M metagenome (GOLD analysis project Ga0153928, IMG submission 106656) | Attine ant fungus gardens microbial communities from New Jersey, USA - TSNJ012 MetaG | ecosystem: Host-associated > Fungi > Mycelium > Unclassified | place: USA: New Jersey, Wharton State...
ATATTTTTGCTTATAGGATGTGGAAAACCCGACGATATTTCCAACGCTTTGTGGATAGAGAGAAAAATGTCTGAGATACGAAAGTGCACTGGTAATAAGGATAATTTACCTTTCGATCCTGGATTCTTTCACGCATTCTTGACGTCAAGGATGCCCCAGTGATATAATCAGTATAAAACCTAAAGTCAGGTTTAGGTCAAGTGATAACGAAAAAAGTTTACAAAATTTTAGGAGGATAAAATGATGCACTATTCCATTGGTGAGGTGTCGGGTACAACAGGTATCGCCATTTCAACCTTGCGTTACTATGATAAAGAAGGACTTTTCCCCACGCTGGAACGTTCAGGCGGCGGTATTCGGGTGTTCACCGAAACAGAAATAGAGACCATCAGAATCATTGAGTGCCTGAAAGCAACCGGTATGCCCATCAAGGATATAAAGCGGTTTTTCGATTGGTGTCAGGAAGGCGACGCTTCTCTGCAGAACCGGCTGGATATGTTCAAGGAACGCTTTGAAGTCGTAAACAGGCAGATGGAAGAACTGCAGAAAACGATGGATACCATACTATATAAATGCTGGTACTATGGCACTGCGGTTGCCGCCGGTTCTGAGGATGCTGTGAAGAATATACCCATCGGGGAAATACCGGAAGAAATCAGGGCGTATAAAAGAAAGTTCTAAAATGATGAATGCAGCAAAAGATTTGAAATATATGCAAAGTAACCATAAGCATTATCACGTTAACTTACTTTTTTCTGCAAATCAAGAATTGCCACATAATGGAGAATGTCAAAGGTTTCGGGAACTTCGCTTAATATTTTGATGTGCTCCTTATCAAATTCTGCGATTGCTTCATCGGATAATGAGGACGCTCCTATTCCACGGCATGCTTTCATTCGACCATGCCAACTCTCACGGGTAAAGGGAACATTTATGTCATATACGATTGAATTCTTAACTTCAAACAGCGACTTTGCCCATCCGGGAATGCTTTGCCCGGAGCGTTTTTCTCCCGCTCCCGTCCAAGACGGATTATATTTTAGTACGAGATTTTCGCTCATACCTGCAATTTTGTCCTCATCTGGCAGCCACGCCATCCATAATATGCAAAAATGTCCATCATCCTTGAGCATATCGTGGATTTTGGGCAGAGTTATTTTTGTGTTAAAATACTGAAAACATTGACAAGCCGTAATTACATCAAAGCTCCTTTCAGGAAAGTTGACATCTTCCGCAGAAGCGACTATGTAATTAATATCCATGCCGTTATTTTGTGATAATTTTCTTGCCTCGTTAATCTGGTTTTCAGAAATGTCCGCACCAATGAATTTTGCTCCAAAACGATACAGGTTACGCGGCAAAACTCCCGTACCTGTTCCTAAGTCCAGAACATTCTGCCCCTTTACGCACAACCCCAAATCAACTATTCTCTTATAAAACTCGTTGGGATAGATGTCTCTGTACTTTGCGTAATTTTTTGATGTCTTTCCCCAATCAAAAGTATTGCCGCCATCAATATTATCTTTTCTCATATTGTGTCCTCCCATATAATTTCTGATTATATCACGTTTTTTGTATCTGTCGCTGCCATGTTGCCACCGATACCGGATGAACTATACTTTTGCAAACTTACAAACTGCCAAAAACAGCCACTATGGAACTTTCCATTTACATCTAAGTGACTTTTTCGAGACAGATTTGTCACTTTGAAAAACGGATCGTAAATATTGCACCTCCCTGTGGGTGATTTTTTGCGGTAATCGTTCCACCTTGACGAATTATCGTCGTCTGACAAAGTGCCAGACCAATCCCATATCCCGTAGCATCTGACTTTTTACCCCGGTAAAACCTGTCAAACAGATATCGCAAATCCTCCTTTGGAATACCAGCACCGCTGTCGTGAATGATTATCTCGGTAAATAGGGCGGTGTCCTCACAATAAATTTCTATTCTGCCATTATCGCCTACGCTATCCATACAGTTTTTGATAATGTTTTGAAGTGCTTCGGATAACCACCCTAAATCGCCGCAAATAAAGATACCTTTTTGTACATCTGTCTGCAGCGTTATATTGTGCAGTTCCATGGAAAGCAAAAGAGGGTGTACCGCAGCGCTTATTAAATCACTTACATCTATCCGTTCGCTTTGAAATGCCACAACGCCGGCATCCAGGCGTGACAGCTTCAGCAAAGATGTAAGCAGCCAGTCCATCCGGGAAAATAGTTCTTTGGTTTCCCAGAGCAATTCTTTCTTCTCATTATCATCGGGGTTATTCTCCAATAGCGGCAAAATCAGATTTGCGGATGTTAGAGGCGTGCGGAGCTGATGGGCTATGTCAGCCAGAGAATCGGCAAGATGCTTTTTTTCCCGTTTTAATGCCTTATTTTGCTCTCGTATACGCTGTGTCATTTTTACGACCTCGCTTTGCAAAACAGAGAGCTCGCCCTCTTCTATTTCTGAAATAAACAAGTGGTCCGCATTATGAAGCACAAGGTCAATTTGCTCTGAAATCTGTGAAATGCTTATATATCTGGTTTTCGTAAAGACAAAAAACAATATCCCAAAAGCAGCAGCAGAAACAGAAGCAAGTATCCCGGCCATCAAACTAATTACAAAACCCAGTATCACGGTGACAGCAGCAATGAAACAAAATATCGCAGCAAACCGCCGAAGTTCTCTATTCCGCAGCATCATCTTCACCCAACCGATAACCGAGCCCACGGACAGTTAAAATAATTTGTGGATTAGCAGGGTCATCCTCAATCTTTTCTCTTAAGCGTTTGATATAAACACTCAATGTATTATCATTCACAAATTCGCCCGCAGCATCCCACAATTCATCCAGCAGTATGTTCCTTGTAATAACACTTTTAGGATTATTGATAAATATCAATAGCAGGCGATATTCCAACGCGGAAAGGGGAACTTCCTCATTATGCTTATGGACAATGCCGTTAGCTGTATCGACACGAAGCCCATATATTTGGAACGTCGATGGAGAACTGCCGCTTTTCCGCAATGCTGCTTTGATTCGTGCAATCAATTCCCGGGGACGGAATGGCTTTGTTACGTAATCATCTGCCCCCATATTTAAGCCCGTAACAACGCTTGCTTCATCAGCGGAAGCAGTTAGGAATATTACCGGAATGTCTTGCCCTTCTTTCATTTCTGTGCAGACGGTAAAGCCATTTCCATCGGGCAATGAAATATCTATCAATGCTAAATCAAACTTTTTTCCCTCAAGCACCGCAAGCGCATCACTCCGTGTAGCAGAATGGGATACTGTAAATCCCTCTGTACGGAGCAAGCGGATAAGGTTTTTTGCAATTTTCCTGTCGTCCTCAATTAAAAATATCCGTTTCATGGTTTTTCTTCCTTTACTTTATTGTCTTTGTATCAACCATCAGCAGTAAAAATATTAATGTACCCACCGGTGCCTTCTTTTATGTTTTCTATTTTATTATATATAGAATAATTGATTATCTCAATAACTTTTTTAAATATGCTTTAGGGAAAAGATGATATCTTTATAGTTTTTTTTGCTATAGTGAATGCAATTAAACTTAGAGTAAAGAATAATCCAATTGCAACCCCATACCGTATCCAATTGACTGAATAATCATTAATAAGGTTACGAAAACTGTCAATCGCATAGGTAAACGGATTGATGGAAATGAATACTTTAAATATTGCAGGTGCCTGTTCCCTGGTTAACAGAGCCGTACTTAAAAAGAACATGGGCAGCGTAATTGTATTTATCATTGCTATGAAAGCATTTTCATCCGGGATTAACATGCTCATGGCATAAGAGATGCCTGCTACAAAGAATATCACGGCAGATAGCAATAAAATTATTAATAACAGCCCAATGATACCGGTGCCGATACGAACCGACATTATAAATGCTATGATTGACAGCATTATGGATTGCATAAAGCAGAGTACCGTAACATCCAGTGCATGACCTAATACAATTGACCCACGTTTTGTCGGGGATATAACCATACGATAGAATGACCCGTTTGCCTTATTCGAATAAGTTGCAATACCACTGATTCCTGCCCCTGACAATACGCTCATAATCAATATACCGGGAAATATGAAAGCGGTATAATTGGCATTTCCAACGGAACTTCGGGCAAATAATGTGCTGAATATCACTAACCATATTAAAGGCTGTACAAGCGTCATAACAATGGTAATTGGATTTTGAAAACGCCATTTAATATTGCGTTTAAAAATGCTCAATGCTTCCATTTTTTAAACTCTCCTTTCGTGTGTCAGTGCTAAAAATACATCATCAAGGTTCGGTTGTGCAATTTCGATTCCAGTCTGCGGCAGACAATTGTCTACTGCCAAACGGATAATACGGTTGTAGTCTCGCTCTCCATCTTGAACCAGAACCGTCAATATGTTTTCCACACAAAAGGTATTGTTTACATACAGCTCATGTGAGAGCTGTTCTGCAAAACGAATAGCTGTTTCTGGTGTGTTGCATGATATGCGAACAATCTGTTGAGTCGTATATCGTTTAAGATTAATTGGGGTGTCCTGTTTAATCTCATGTCCCTCCTGCATAATGCAGATTGTGTCACTTAGCTTATCGGCCTCCTCCAGGTAGTGGGTCGTCAAAAAGACGGTGGTATTCAGTTCCTGACTGATTTGCCGTACAATATCCCACATGGCATATCTGCTTTCTATATCCATGCCCACAGTAGGTTCATCCAGAAATAAGATTTTTGGTGATGACATCAGGCTCATTGCAATATCTAAACGACGCTTTATGCCGCCGGAACAGGAAGAAACCCTCTTATTGGTATAATCCTCTAAGCCAAAGCTGCCTATCAGTGTTTCCATCTTTTCTTCCATTGATGAAATATCCATTTTGTGCAATCGACCTTGGAAAATCATGTTTTCCCTTAAAGTCAAATGGCTATCAATTGAGATTTTTTGTGCAACACAGGAAATTTCCTTTCGTATTTCTGCTGCTTTCTTTGATAAGTCTTTGCCAAGAATCATCACTTTGCCTGAAGTAGGCTGTAAAAATGTCGTCAGGATATTTATCAACGAAGACTTTCCTGCGCCATTCGAACCAAGCAGTGTGAATACTTCACCTCTTCTTACGCTTAGGCTCAATTCATTTAGAGCCTGTATGTTGTTTTTGTAGACTTTTGATAATTTATTAACTTTTATCGCTTCCACAAGCACACCTCCTTTATAGTTCCATATTACAGTCTCGCACAATACGAGAGTCAAGAGGAATTTTCAAAATATAGTTGATATAATATGGCTTTATACGCTACACTATATGGTAGGAGGTGGAACAATGCTAAAAATCGGCGATTTTTCCACATTATCAAAAATCAGTATTCACATGCTAAGGCACTATGACAGGCTGGGTCTGCTTGTTCCGGCTCATGTAGATCATGAATCGGGTTACAGATATTATTCAGAAAACCAACTCACTGATGCAAACCGCATACAGGCATTGAAATCAATGGGGCTGGGATTAAGTACAATAAAGGAAATAGTAAACCAGTATCAGGATACTCAAAGTCTGGCTGGTTATCTTGGCGTACAGGTAACCGCAAAGCATGAGGAATTAAAGGAGCTAAAGCGACAAATTAATCAGCTTGAAACGACAATCCGTGCTCTTCGAAATAATGAGAGCCTCCTCAGATATAGTATCGAGGTGAAACAAATCCCCCAAAGAATTGTAGCAAGCACCCGTGGCGTTATCCCTGCTTACAACCATGAGGGTGAATTGTGGAAGGTATTGATTGACACTTTGGGTATTCAGCATATATCTGCCGCAGGTCTTTCCTATGATATGGCAATCTTCCATGATGAGGGCTTTGTAGAAAACGGCATTGATGTAGAGGTTCAAAAAACCGTTGCCGGGAGAGGTATTGACACAGATCAGGTGAAATTCAAGGATGCCCCTTCCATGTTGGCTGCCGTGCTGACCTATGAAGGGGAGTATGGTCAAATAGCTGAAATTGGCGAATTGATTGTAAATTGGGTTCAAGATAACCATTATGAATTTTGCGGCTCTCACTTCAATATCTACCATATATCTCCTGCAATTGAAAAGGATAGGCGTAAGATGGTAACTGAGGTTGGTTTCCCGATACAAAAGCTTCTTTTCTCAAATGCTGTATAGCTTATAACCTTCATTGTAAGCATTTGGCCTAAAATTTTCCAGCACCTGTTTTTTTAACAATTTAACCGTGCTGCGTGGATCCCGGCTTTTCATAATTGCCGAAACAACTGCTATACCGGCAGCCGAACTGTTATATAGTACATCTATGTTTGAACTGTTTAATCCACCGATTGCAACTATTGGCAGCTTAATATGTGTCGCAATTTCATTCAATGTTGAAACTTCCGTAATAACCGTGACCACTTTTGTGGTGGTTGGATAAATGGCACCGACACCAAGATAATCGGCGCCTTCTTCCGCTGCTTTTTTTGCCTGAGCAATTGTTTTTGTTGTTGCGCCAATTATTTTATTATCTCCCAGCAGTTTGCGGGCAACGCAAACAGGGATGTCACTTTGTCCAACATGAACCCCGGCTGCGTCAATCGCCATTGCAATATCAACTCGATCATCTATAATTAAAGGAATGTTATGCCGATCAGTTATTTGTTTTACTTTTTTGGCAAGGTTTAAATATTCCCGGCTGCTTTTTTCTTTTTCACGCAGCTGCACAAGAGTTACGCCGCCTTCACATGCCTGCGCTACAATTTCCAAAAAATCTTCATCTGTTTTGTTTGTGCTGTCAGTTACAAAATATAAGGTTAAATCAAATTGCTTCATGTTAATCACCATGCCTTTCAAATCAATCGGATATAATCGGTGTAAACTGGCTGCAGTCCTTTTTCAAGTATCATCGTATGAACCTGCGAAACATCTCTTGAATCTGATATTTCAAATTGCTCATCACCGACTTCTTCCAGACCGTGCCCGCCGACGCCAACCTTTACACCTGCTGAAATTTTAGTTGCCGCTAAGCCGATTATGTTATCTCTAAAACCGGCGCGTTCTCTTGTTGATATTGTAATCCCGGCAAATGGCATAAAGAGTCGATATGCAAGCATTACTTGTAAAAGTTGTTTTTCTCGAACGCCGCAAAAATTATTTTCGGTATTGTTTATATACGCCCGTATTCGCGGGACCGAAAAAGATATTTCGATATGAGGATATTTTCGTTGTAAATAGTAAGCATGAATACCTGTTGCAAAAGCATCTTTACGGAAATCGCCCAATCCCAAAAGCGCCCCAAAGCCTACGCCTCTCATGCCGCCTGTCACAGCGCGTTCTTGAGCATGAAAGCGATATCGATATGCCCGCTTTGGACCGCACAGATGGTTTTTTTCATATATATCCGTATCATAAGTTTCTTGATAAATACTTACAAAATCAACGCCGCACTGATGAAGATAAGCATATTCGTCAGAATTTAAGGGGTAAATTTCAATTCCGATTGTAGAAAAATACTTTTTCGCAAGTTTTACAGCTTTTCCGATATAGTCAACATTTGATTGGCTTCTGGACTCACCTGTCAATAAAAGAATTTCGCGCAGGCCCGTTTTTGAAATCGCATCCATTTCACTTTCGATTTCGGCATAAGACAATTTTCCCCTTCTGATTTTATTGTTACAATTAAATCCGCAGTACACACAGTGATTGCTGCAATAGTTTGACAGGTATAAAGGGGTAAACATACTAATAGAGCTGCCAAAATATTTTCTTGTTTCAATTTTTGCTCTGCCGGCTATTTCCTCCAGGAAATCTTCCGCAGCAGGAGATAATAATGCCGAATAATCGTAAAAAGTTAAGATATCCTTGTCTAAAGCTTTTTTGACATCACTTGCCTTAAATCTTGTATAGTCATATTCCCTGGTTTGACTTAGCACCTTTCCCATTATGTCAGATTCAATCACTTCCATAAAGTCAAGATACTGCATGTGGTCTGTTTTTGGTATCGTATCTGCCATGATCAATCCTCCAAAAAACCGGTAAGAGGACTTGATGCTTCCGCAGTATGTTCCAACACTCTGCCAAGACCGGCAAGATATGCATATCTTCCGGACTCCACAGCCAACTTAAATGCAGTTGCCATCAGCCCTGCATCATTTGCTGTTGCAATTGCGGTATTTGCCATAACCGCCGAAACACCAAGCTCCATAGCTTCACAGGCCTGGGAAGGTTTACCGATACCGGCGTCAACGATAATGGGCAAATCTATTTCATCTACAAGTATTTTAATAAAATCCCTTGTCAAAAGGCCCTTGTTACTGCCGATGGGGGCGCCAAGCGGCATTACCGCCGATGCGCCGGCATCTGCTAAACGTCTTGCCGCTATCAAATCAGGATACATATAGGGCATCACAATAAATCCCTCTTTTGCCAGGATTTCAGTTGCCTTTATCGTTTCATAATTATCCGGCATAAGATATTTTGAATCGTTTATGACTTCGATCTTTACAAAATCACCGCACCCAAGTTCTCTCGCAAGTCTTGCAATACGCACTGCCTCCTGCGCATTTCTTGCTCCCGATGTGTTTGGCAACAGCGTGATCCCTTTTGGCATATAGTCCAAAATATTTTCTTTACCGCCAATATTTGCGCGCCTGAGAGCAAGTGTTGCCATTTCTACGCCGCCATTCTCTATCACAATCCTTGTCATATCAAGGGGGAACTTACCTGATCCTAAAATGAATCTGGAATTAAATTCTTTATTGCCGATTATCAATTTATCTTTCATTTTGCACCTACGCTTTCTCTATATTCAATAAAAGTCTTAATACCATATTCGCTTGATGGGCTGCACAAACCTCAACTCTCGGAGCCATAAGTCCGGTGCCTTCCTGCACCGGTGTTTTAAAATCGCCGCAGACATATAAGTTTTTGAATCTTTGCTTTGTTTTGATGTTATTCGCACTGTCAAAACCCGCCATTCCGGAAGCGGCAACAATTTTTTTATCGCCTTGCTCTAACAAAACATTTACAAGCATTGCTTTGTATTGAGGATTGTCAAATGCTTCACAAACGATGGGGTAGTCGTTAAAGATTGTCATCAGATTTTCTTCCGATACTTTTATAGTGCAGGTTTCTGTCTCAATAAATGGATTTATTTTATCAAGCTGCTCCTTAAGCGCATCAGTTTTTAACATTCCTAAATGTGTCAAATCATAATGCTGCCTGTTTAAATTGCTCGGCTCAACCACATCGAAATCCACCAGCAGCAGTTTTCCTACCCCGATTCGCGCAAGCATTACCGAAATATTAGAACCTAGTCCTCCAAGCCCAGCTACGGCAACCTTTCCTTCTTTCAATTTTTCATGTACTTCCGGCGTATGCCGCGCCGCCATCAGGCTTTCATATTCGTCACGAGTTGGCCTAACGCCTTTTAGAATAGTGTGCATAATCTCATCCGCCCCCTACAAAACTAACTATTTCAATTTTGTCAATATCCGAAAGCATTTCGGCTTTAAAATTCTTTTTAGGTATAATATCACCGTTTTTCTCAACAGCCACTTTTGTCGCATCATACCCTTCTTTCTTAAGAAAATCCATCACTGAAATTTCTTTTTGCAATACGATTTCCTTTCCGTTTACAATCATCGTTTTCCTCCTCCTGTATAATACCTTTTTACATTATCAGCAGCATGGGCGGTAATCTTACTTGAAATGATATCTTCTTTAACACCGTTCAAGCAAAAAAAGAGTCCTTTCCCAGTAGGTAAAAGACTCAAAAATGATACTCTAAAAATCGCTTCCCTACGCCGGTATTAACCGTCAGGTTCAAAGGGTCAGGTTTTACCTTCTCAACTCAAAGAGTTCCCCCGCTAACATCTATTTAATTTTTATATTTTCACTATAACACTTTTGCCAAGAAATTACTACCAGTTATTCCAAGAAGTCTCACAAAATACTATTAAAATAATCTTTTACCTTTTGTCTCACAAGAATAGCTGATTTTCTATCATCGTACTTAATGTTTGCACATCTTTTACCAAAAGTACATCCAACCAATATTTTTGACAAGCTTAATACCTGTTTGCATGGTTGCGTTCCACCAACCCGTACTTTGAATCTTGTCAACCGCAAGTTGCAATCATTGGGCTTTCTAAAACTTTCTTTTCTGCATTTTGGACAATAAAGGGGGGATTTTTTAAGTTCTGTATCTTCTCGTATCATAATGCGAGTTTTGTTTTTGCAAACAGGGCATAGTATCCATTTGGCATCTTCCATAATCGCACCTCCCGTTATAACACAGGGGTTTTTAATCCGACATACCCGTTTAGTGCTGCCATAACTATAATGATAACACCCATTACAGCACACGCACCAAAGAAACGCCATCCTCTCAATTTGGCAAATTCTCTCAGATAAATAAAATACAGCATTGCTTTCCAAATCAGAATGCCAACAAATACGAAATTGAGAAGCATACCCCAAATGGCATTGTTCCAGAAGATGAAGAAGAACACTTCCGTAAGTGCCACTACAATGGAACAAACGGCTGTTGGAGCATACGAAATCCCCCATGCAGTTATATGGTCTGTGAAAGCTGCTTTACTTCCAAAGCATTTACAAACCGCCCAAAATGCAAAACTAATGAGTACATAGGATAATACCCCAAGTCCTGTAACTTCCAGCATCTTCAACACATTAATATCAGATGCAGCAATACCGAAAAAATGCCGGAGCACAGGCTCAAACACTGCGTTAATTAAAATTGTAACGATAACCAGTCCCCATGAAACCGCCTTGTTGCCTTTCTGAAAGGCTTTAGCAGGGTGGTTTAGTGCTTCTATAAACGATTTCATATTGTTATCCTCCAAAGAAATTAAGGAACAGATTTGTGTACCCCGTTCCAAAAACCATAGTGAAAACAATCGCTTGAACCGCTGACGTTGAAAATGCAAATCTCCACGGATAGGCAATAATGAATTCTTTTAGCCTGCCGATGCCAAAAGCCTTTTCTTCATTGCATTCCAATAGGATTTGATCAAGCATTCTATCTTTTTGCTGTTCTGTGGGTTTTCCGTCCTGTCCAAGCACTTTAAAAGCCCGTTCAAACAAATCATCATTCTTTCCCATTATAAACCCTCCTAGTCATCATAATTGATATAATTCTTTATAAACGTATTTTTTGCTCTCTGTAAAACGCTCTCAATCGCTTTGGGTGACTTCCCGACAATGGAAGCGATGTCTTTAACGCTTTTCCCATCAATATATTTCAAAATAATCACAGTCCTGTACTGTTCTGACAAGCTTTCTATGCAAATTCTTACTTTCTCCCGTTCAAAATGTTTTATCATATTTTCCTGAATATCCTGAGCAGGGTCAACAAGGTGTTCTGCGATATAATCGTCAATTTCAACAAACTCAATTTTTGAGTTATATTGCTTTCGATAGAAGTTATTTAGCTTGTTCTTAGTTATTTTGAAAACCCAGGTTCTTTCAGAACATAATCCCTTAAAACCAGAAAGACCTTTATAAACATCCATAAAAATTTCTTGTGTGATATCTTCTGAAATGGCATGGTTTAGTCCCGTTCGTAAATACACATATTGATATATTTCATCGATGTAAGAACGATACACCGATTTGAACTTTTGCTCCCACTCATTTTTGAAACTGCTCATACCTTCTACCTCATTGGATTTTTAGCTCCTTCGTGAGCAATACAGTATCTTTATAAATCACTTCAAGCTTCAAAGTGCCTTCCGTTATCTTTTCAGTTTTCAACTCATAAACAACCACATCCTGTGTATCGTTCACAGTCGCTTTTGTTTCGGATTTAATCTCAGTTCCATCCAGATACCACTTCACGGTGTATTCCATCCCTTTGGGACTTTCCACAAAATAAATGCTTGCATAAATCGGCTCATCTGCGGCAAGTGTTTCCACTTGAATAACTGACTCTAATTCATCCTGTGAAGTATAGCCGGAATTAGAAACAATTATGGTCTGAATGGTATCATCACTTCCACCACAACCTGTCAATGTAGTTGCTATCATCATAATAACCACAAAAAGAGTAATAGCCTTTTTCATAAAATAGTTCCTCCCTATTCTCCATAATTATATTCGTCTTGTTTGATAAAAGTCAAATATGCAATTTCAAAAAAGAGCAAAATGCTGATTGCAAATATGATTGCCGCCAATGAAAACTTAGAAGTATCTGAAACTTCTGATAGTGCCTGCATCATTACACCAGGGGCTGCCTTAGACGAACGTGCAATTAATGAAATCAATATACCCATAGCAGCATAAACCATGATATGTCCCCATAACGGAAACAGATATGTGCAAAATTTCAGTTTTTCCGAAAGACTTAGATAACTTCTCTGTCTGAAGTACATATTGATTCATGTAAGTGACCACTCCTTTCTAAGCAGTTATTTTACCGCTTCATAAGGGTGGTCGTAGAAATCTCCAAAATCCTTCGCTATTTTTCAAATTTTTTTATTTTCTTTTCGACGGGCATCAAAAGACTTATCTTAGTGCAAAGGTCAACACCAAAATACCAAATGCAATCCGATACCAACCAAACACCTTAAAATCATGCTTTTTAATGAAGTTCATCAAGAACTTAATAACAAGAACAGATACTACAAAGGCAACCACCATTCCAATAAATAATACTATTAACTCTGTACTTGAGAAAGAAAGTCCGAATTTCAGTATTTTAATCGCACTTAATCCAAACATAACAGGAACTGCAAGAAAAAATGTAAATTCCGCCGCTGATACACGAGATACTCCGATTAATAATGCCCCGATAATTGTAGCACCCGAACGGGAGGTGCCTGGGATAATCGAGAGTACCTGAAACAGTCCTATTAAAAATGCCGTTTGACAGGTAATGCCTGATAGCTCATTGATGCGAGGGGTACGCTTTCTATTCCAATTCTCAACTAATATAAATGCTATGCCATAAATAATTAAGACCGATGCAATGACTGTAGGAGTATGAAAATGAGTTTCAATATAATTATCAAACAGGATTGTTACGATAGCTCCCGGTATACAAGCAACAACTACTTTAAACCATATGGAAAAGGTCTCTTTCTTAATAATTGGTTTCTGTCTGTCTTTAAACTGAAAAGGAAACATTTTCCTCCAGAACAATACTACAACGGCTAAAATTGCACCAAGCTGAATGACAACAAAAAACATTTCCTTAAAGGCTTCACTTGCATTTAGTTGTAAAAATTCATCTACAATCAACATATGCCCTGTACTGCTGATGGGTAGCCATTCCGTAATACCCTCTACAATACCAAGAAAAATCACTTTTAAAACTTCTATAAAATCTAATGTCATTATTTCAAATCCTCCTTCTTAAAGTAGTGAAATGTTGCATAAAAACCCATAACGGATACCAAGATGATAATTGCTATCGCTAATGATATTGGATATCCTGTACTTTCCATTCTACCTTTTACCAAAAAGTACGTGGCTGTCCACGGATATAATGCACCAAAATCTTGATTACAAAGAGCCGCACTCCCCATAACCATAACCGCTGAAGTAATCATAGGCACAACTAATCCCTTTGACCTCTCAGCTAAAAATGCATAAGGGGAAATCGTTAGAAACATCAACACTCCTCCCAAAAGCAATTTCAGAAGCCATTGTAATGCAATGGTAATGTAAAAACCACTCAATCCAAATATAACGTGATAAATTCCAGATAAAATAAGACTACCAGTCCATGTAACAATCGTTAGCATTATACTCCAAAGGAATAGTGTCAAAAATTTACCAATAACTAGTCCGGCTCTTGGAATAGGAACTGGAAGTATTGTTTTTAATGTGTTTTCTGTATATTCCCGGCTAAACAAATAAGCAGTAATAGCTGCAAAGACCATTATGTTCATCAGTAGCATCGCATAAAGTAAACTATTGTCATATATATCGTTTAGAGTGAAAATGCGTTCAGGATACTTAAAATGTGTTTGCAATGCTTCCAGAGCCATCATAATTGGCGTAGCCAACGCTCCTAATATGCTAAGCGGTAACATTTTTGAACGTTTTAGCTTTAATAACTCACAATAAATTAAATCAAGCAATGCCACCACCTCCAATCAAGTCTGAAAAATAATCTTCCAGATTTTCTTCGCATAAATTGACTTTAGTAACTAATAAACCATTTTCCACAAAAATTTTATTGATTTCACCGCAATTATGCGTACAATCATAAACCTGTATTGCATTTCCATGAACCAAATAATCTGTAATCTGACAGTGGTTTTCTAACAGTTTTATCGCCGCCATTGTATCGGATACAGTAAACTCAATGTACCTGCGGCTACGTTTATGAAGTTCCACAATATTCACTTCCTCAATTAATCGTCCTTCATGCATCACGCCAATAATATCAGCAATTTGTTCAATCTCACTTAATACATGACTGGAGATGAAAATTGTAGTCCCATGTATTTGGCTTAATTCAGATAAAAACGAACGAATTTCTGATATACCAATTGGGTCAAGCCCGTTAATCGGTTCATCAAGTATGAGAAGCTCTGGTTCGTGCATAATTGCGGCAGCAATCCCAAGCCGCTGTTTCATCCCCAGAGAATAGTCTGAAAAGGGTTTGGTACGTTCATTTTGGAGACCAACAATCTCTAATGACTTGTGTATACAATCTACTTTCCGTTGACCTCGCAGACGACCCAAGAGCTGCAAATTCTCATAGGCAGTCAGATTTTCATAAAATCCCGGTGTTTCTATAATAGAGCCAATTTTGCAATACAACTTACTAATATTTTCTCTGTAATCTGTTCCAAACAGCCGAATTGTTCCTGCTGTCGGGCAGACAAGCTGTAACATCATTTTCATTGCAGTGGTTTTTCCGGCTCCGTTTCTGCCAAGCAGGGCGTAAATTTTACCTTTCGGCACATGAATATTGATGTTATCAACAACGGTAGCTGTTCCGTATTGTTTGATAAGATTTTCCGTTTCAATGATATATTCCATAAACATTTTCCTTTCTTTTTTGCAGATTACCATCTGCTTGTAACCGCAGTTTTATTGTCAATCAAACAGCGGGAATAAGCAAGAAACCTATCGTCACAACAGAAAAAACCTCCGACACTAATAGTGTCGGAGGTTTTTTGCCAAGATTCTAAGCCGTTTTATTTAATATGACTGCTCTTTATCAAAAGCAGAATCTTTATCATAAAAAAGATAAACATAAGAGCTGTGGCATAAGGGTGACGTGTTGCAATAAACGCAACTATTGTAAACGCCTGCAAAAGTATTGAACATATTTTGCTAATATTCAGCCACATGTCATTATCGTAATGTTGTATAAATAACTCCATAACACCTAATACCGCTATCAGGATAGGCAAGAATAAAAATATCGCGGTAACAATAGTGGACGTATCACGAAGTGCAAACAGGTTTACCATTCCAATAAACTTACCTTCCTGTTGTCCGTACAGCGGAAGAAATAGAAAAATCAATACCATTAAATCTAAAATGCCAAAAATCAAGCCATATATTTTCCCTATATTAGAACGGTTTTCGGATTCCGCAAGAGAAATGAGTTCTTCTCCCGATAATAAATCATCAATAGAAACCGAAAAAAGTTTTGATATGCTTTTGAGTGATTCGATATTCGGGTAACTCTTACCGATTTCCCATTTTGAAATGGCAGTCCTTGAAACATATAGTTTCTCTGCCAGTTGCTCCTGTGTCCAATTGTTTTGCTTTCTAAGTTGTTGCAACTTCTCATTAAACTCCATTATTATCCTCCATACATTCCTTCACTTTCTTCCGTTTATCAACAGGTTTTTAGCATCTTCGGGAATAAGCCACACACGGCTAAGGCGAACAATACAAGGAAGAAATCTATAATTTTACAGATTTAGGACAAGCTATTAAAAAAGCTCGTTTTGCGAACGGTTGGACAAGAGAACAGGTAGCAGGTATAATTACGGCTGCCATCAGTTGTTCAAATTTCGTTTTGTCCGTGCAAGATTTCCCCTTTTTTTGCTGTTGTATTGCGATGGCTCAATAAATAATACGTTATTATAAAAAGTCTGTCTATTTGCATTACTTTGTGTCGATATTTAACACACCACACTTGCCTGTATCATTATACACGACTTCACTTCTAAAATCAATTTGGGATTTACACCCTTGCCCTAGACACCCACAGGCTTTTTCGGCAAGTAAGGCAAAGCAGGGGGTAAAGTAATCCCCATGCAAGAACTTTTAAAACTCTCTTTTTAAATAAATAATATTTATTAATTGCTTGCCTTCTTCATACATTGGTTGGTCATTGAATACTTTTGGGGCCTAAAAAGTATTTTTCAGATAACTCCAAAATAGTCGTGCCTTTTATATAGAGTTCATAGATTTCTAACTTGAATTAAGCTATCCATAATATTCTCCTTATTTACTCAGCATAGTTTAGTTAATGAATGTGGCTTCACGATATTTTGCGATTGTATGTCCGTACTGAAACAGTAAAACTCACAATACTTAATACCACGCACCAAGCGAGTGCCAGCCATAAACTATTCCCAAAAGGCAAATCAAGTGTCAAGGCTCTCAGACTGTCAATAATCGGTGTCATAGGTTGTATCGCTGCAAACCACCGAATACCGCTGGGCATAGTGTCAACGGGAGCAAACCCTGAGCTTATAAGAGGTAGAATAAAAAGGGGGAACAGTAGTCCGCTTGACCCTTCTACCGACTTTGAAATCATCCCACATAGTACAGCGATTAGTGTAACTGTAATATTTATTAGCAAAAGAAGTGCTATAACTAAAAGCCAATCTACAAACCCTGCTTGTGGTCTAAATCCAAGAATGAGGGCGGTTAGGATAATGATAGCAGTAGAAATTACACCTCGCATCACTCCTGCACCTGTATGACCTATCAACACAGCGGATTTTGAAATGGACATACATCGAAAACGATCTATAATACCCTTTGTCATATCTGTTGTAACATTCATTGCCGAGTGTTGAGATGCTTGACCGATACTTTGCAAGATAATTCCCGGTACAATAAAGTCAATGTAATCAAAATCCCCTATATCGGTTATGCCTCCAAATACCGTACCAAATAAAAGCATTAAACAAAATGGGGTTATCGCCGCCATTAGGAGTGCTTCAGGATTTCGCAAAGATATAATTAAACAGCGTTTGAACATGACCCATGCATCAAAAAATATATTTGTGTCAGATTTTTTCATGTTGATTGCTCTCCTTTTTCTCATCAATTAGCGTTAAAAATACATCTTCTAAAGAGGGTAAGTTCTGCTCTATGCTGTCGGCAGAAATTCCATTTTCGGTTAAGAGTTTTATCGCTATATCGGCTTTTATCTCACTATCAAAATTAAGTCGCACCCCTCTCTCGGGCATTATTTCTTTAAGATACTTCGGTGTACCCTCTGCGATGATTTTACCGTCATGTAGAATAGCAATATTATCAGCGAGATATTCAGCTTCTTCTAAGTATTGTGTTGTGAGAAACACAGTTGTCCCTTTCTTTACTAACTCTTTTACCAAGTCCCACATAGCAATGCGGTTTTGAGGGTCAAGCCCTGTTGTAGGCTCATCAAGAAAAAGCACATCGGGGTTCCCCATAAGGCTCATTGCTATATCAAGCCTACGTCGCATACCTCCCGAATAGGTGGACACTTTTCTGTTGGCGACATCTTCCAAACCAGAAAAAGCCAGCCACTTGTTTACTGTGTTTTTGATATTCGGCAGATGTTTAAGTTGTCCGATAAGATTTAGATTTTCTCTACCTGTCAAAACTTCATCTACCGCCACAAATTGCCCTGTAAGACTAATACATTTACGCACATTGCCGCCATTTGTTGTTACATCAAATCCGTTAATAGCAGCACTACCGCCGTCCGATTTTAGTAGTGTGGAAAGAATTTTAACAACTGTAGTTTTTCCCGCACCATTTGAGCCAAGCAGGGCAAATATACTGCCTTTGCGAATAGTAAAACTGACACCTTTTAAAACATGGTTTTCCTTATAAGATTTTTGTAGTTCTGATACTTCAATTATTTTTTCTGACATGATTATCCTCCTGTTATAGTACATGCGTATGTATGTTGGGGCTGTAAATTTTACTGCCTATAAAAAGGCAGTAAAATTACAAATCTATTATCTTTCAAATTCATAGCTACCGAGTATCAAATAAATCTCCTTCATTTCCTCATCCATTACAGGAACACCTAGCAATGTTGAGAGTTGCTCAAAGAACAAAACTTTATCAACATATTCCTCATAAGACACTTCAAATGCGTAGGGGCTAAGCCACGAGGCAACGAGGAATGCAATAGTTTGTGATGCCTGTTTCGGAAAGACCACATTCATGGAGCCGTCTTTGTTTCCCTCAATCAATAGCTTCTCCATGTAGGTAGCCATTACATTTACTTGGAAAATCATCTCGTTCTTAAAAACAACAGGGTTGTTTGCTAACTCCTTCATCTGCGCCCTCATACTGTCGCTTATATCCAAACGGGAACGTAGACTAAGTTTAGCTGCAAAGCGAAGTTTTTCAAGGGCGTTAAGTCCCTCTTGTTTATCAGCGAGTAGATATGGGTTATCACATTCAAAAGATTTATACATAACACTTGCAATCAATTCTTCTCGGGATTTGAAATAATGATAAAATGCTCCCCGTGTTACACCAACCTCCTTTACAACATCTTCAATGTTCACATTCTCCAATCCCTTTTCAAAAAAAAGACGCATAGCAGTTTCCAATATGTACTGTTTGGTTTTTTGGTCTGGGTCATGGCGTGGCATACAATCACCTCCTACACATACATACGTATGTTTATTTGATTATAACTTTTAGATATAAGATTGTCAAGCAAGAAATTTATATACAGGCCCCCATTGGCGGTTTTATATTCTATCGTGATTAATGTCTTATCCATTATTTTTCCTCCATTCATCATAATCAGATAAATGCCATACTTCGGTCTTCCCAGTTACCACCAAGAATTTTGCTCTCTTCAATGGATTCTATTGTACGGGGCAATCCAAGGATACCTTATATGCCGATTTTTCTGTTTCATTAATTCTGTCCTGCAGCCACTTCAAATACCACCGCTCTGTTTCTCCCTCAACACTGAAATGATATTTCTTCGCCAGTTTTCTTTTCACCATACATCACACCCCGTACATCACGTTCCATTCAAAAGTAAACACCCTGCCGTATCGCAAGGTGTCATATCCTTTTATTCTATTTTACATTTCTACATCAATCTCCATCCCTGATTTAAAAGCTACCGTAATTTTTTGGTACTATGTCAAGAAAAAGTACAATCATTTCCTTTCTATCTAAAGTATTGTTGTGTACCTTTGATTTTCCACGGGATAACTCCTTTATTTCCAATCACACGATTATGGGCATATGCAACAATTAGTCCTACTATCTTCCCTCCATCTTAATACCTTCAGCCTGACATTCTAAGAACGTCATTTACGGTCACGTCCATTTTATTGGCTATCTCTTCGATACTCATTCCTTGCAACTTAAATTTCTCTACTACACTTTTCATGTTCTCACCGACTTCAATCAAGTGATCATCCAAGTCATAGAAACGTATTGCTCGTTGCCCCCAATCATACTCATGCACATCATGCAAAAACTTAATATCACCCCGTGCTTTTAACTTTTTTACAAAAATATCAAAATCTTCTGCTTCAAAAAATATTTCACAATTATTTTCCCTGCTTTTCATCTCTTCTTTCGGGATTCCCAGCAACCAATCAAAATCTTGTTGAAGCGACAACCCACAATCAAATACAATATTTCGTCCATAATCCTCTACCACCGTTATGCCAAATAATTCCTCATAAAATTTACATGCTTTATGAATCTCTTTAACTGCAAATAAACATCCATACTTCATAATGGTTTCTCCTATTTTAATTCAGGTCAAAGACAGCTTACATATTCTTCATTCTTACTGTTATCATTATTGGTTCCAAAAACTTCTTTAGAATCTAATGGCATACCACAACTTTCACAATATTTCATTTCACCCATATCAACAATCTCCTTTACATAATTTGCTAATAATTATGATAACACATTTACTCCCCGGTTGCTTTGGCTTCTTATCCGGCTCTTTGTCGCATTTTTGATGTATTCCTTTAAAACATTTGCTGCCCATATACGAAACTGCACACCACGCTGTGATTTCACACAATAGCCTATATGTAAACTAATGTTTTGCTTAGTAGTTTGGAAAAGTTTAGTCATTTCAGCTTGACTAAGCCATACCGCATTCCCTAATTACTGTAAAATCACCACGAAATACCACAGCTTTGAATGGTAAAACTTTCTCGCACTAAATGCTCCTGATTTTATAGAAATAAAAGCATTTCTATGATATAATGGTTTCCAGATAAAGTTGTAAATACACTTGTAAGGAGGAAAGCAAAATGAATCATAAACATACATCTTTCGTACTTCTATTTTGTATGCTTTTTGTTTTGTTTTGCACGGGCTGTTCTGACCCTTCCAAGTCCACTGATTCCGATGCAGCTCACAAAGGGCCTCCTCGAGATAATACCCCACAAGTTCTGATTCCAACCGCTGATGGTACCGTTCTTTTTGGCAACGATATCATTTCCATAGATGCTTCCAGTGCTTCCTCCGGATTCTTAATGCTACAGTATAGTGGTTCTTCCGATAAAGCAAAGATGCAATTAAAAGCTCCGAACGGCGTCACCTATACATACTTGATTTCTGAAAAAGAAGAGCTTCAGACCTTCCCCTTTTCCGGAGGAGACGGAACCTACCAAATTTCTATATTTGAGTGCGTTTCTGTGGAAGACGACCTCTATGCTCTTGTCTTTTCTCAGAGTATCGATGTTTCCCTTGAAAATGAGTTCCTCCCATTTTTATATCCGAATGAATATGTAAATTTCACTTCCGATTCCGCTGTTGTCGGTAAAGGAAGCGAACTTGCCGCCGACTGTTACTCAGATCTGGAGGTAATACAACAGGTGTATTCTTATGTTACCAAGAATATTGAATATGATACCGAAAAAGCGCAATCGGTCGTCTATGGCTATCTACCGGATGTAGATGATACCCTTTTTTCCGGAAAGGGTATTTGCTTTGACTACGCTGCTACCATGGCCGCCATGCTGCGCTCACAATCCATTCCTACACGCTTAGAAGTTGGTTATTCCAGCGACGCTTTACACGCATGGATTAGTACCTATGTGGAGGAATTTGGATGGATCGACAATATTATTGAATTCAACGGCGAAACGTGGACGCTCCTGGACCCCACTCTTGCCGCCAGCAACAGCTCTGAAAGTGTCGGAAAATATATCGGCGATGGCAGTCACTATTTATTGAAATATTCTTATTGAAAGGAAACGGCATATTATGGGAAATAAAACTTTACAAAAAACAATGACCTTTTCGGAAACTGCCGCTTTTTGCAGTCAAATGGCAATGATCTTGAAATCCGGAATTTCTTCTGTGGAAGGGATCTCTATTCTACGGGAGGAATCCACTTCGGAGGAAGAACGCCTTCTGCTTGCGCAGATTTATGAAAACCTGCAGATATCCGGCAACTTATATTCTGCCCTTACGGTGCCTAAGGTATTCCCAGATTATATGCTTCAGATGGTTAATCTTGGAGAACAAACCGGGAAGCTGGATGATGTCATGGAATCACTGTCTGCCCATTATAACCGTGAAGATAATATTTCCAGGACTTTGCGCAACGCTTTGACCTATCCTTTGATCATGATCAGTATGATGCTTGCTGTAATTGTCATCCTCATGGTGAAAGTGATGCCTGTTTTTAATCAGGTGTTTTTACAGCTTGGTCAGGAAATGACCGGATTTTCCAAGGGCATCCTGCAGGCGGGAAATTTGTTAAGCCGATATTCTATGGTCTTTCTTGCACTTTTGATCGTATTGGTTTTAATCGGACTATATCTGGGGCTGACAAAAAACGGAAAGGCCTTACGAATGCGTATTGGATATCGTATTCCCTTTACTCGCAGCCTTTACGAGAATATTGCCAGCTGCCGATTTGCAAGTGGACTTTCACTCACGCTTAGCAGTGGTATGATTCCGGAGCAATCCTTAGAACTAATGGACAAATTGATTGAAGATCCTTATTTTAAGAAAAAAATCAATTTATGTGAAGCGCTTTTAAACGAAGGTGCTTCGCTGACCTCGGCTCTTTTAGATACCCAAATATTCACTGGGATCTATGCGAAAATGGCTTCCGTAGCATCCAGGTCAGGTTCTCTTGATAAAACCCTGCAAGAAATTTCCACACAGTACGAGGAATCCACCGACCAGAAAATTTCATCCCTTTTGTCCAGCCTGGAGCCAACCTTAGTCATCATCCTTTCTCTTATTGTGGGAATGATTTTGCTGTCAGTTATGCTTCCGCTTATGGGCATTATGTCAAGATTATAGGAGGTATTTATGCGTTTTCAAAATGACAGATCAACCTCTTCTGCAAAGAGTCTTCTGATTTCAGCAGGCGTATTCATTGTTCTTATTGGTGCTTTCTATTTTGGTGTCTCCTCACTTTCTACCAAGGCAGACAAAGAGCAAGAACAAGCTTTATATCAGGCAATTACCCAAAGTGTTACGCACTGTTATGCAATAGAAGGGACATACCCGGAAAGCCTGGATTATCTGAAAAAATATTACGGCATCACCTATGATTCTAATAAATTTTTCGTAGATTACCAGCCTCTTGGCTCAAATCTACTTCCTGATGTTACCGTATTTTCTAAATAGAACCGATAATTTATCAAGTCTTACAGAAAGGAGGCGCTTATGAAATTTCAATTCACCAAAAAGCATACGATTGATTTCCTTTTTCCACTTATGCTTTTCTTTTTATTTTTCGCCTTTGCTCTGACGGTTATCCTACTAGCTTCTAATACTTACAGCCACGTCACACAAGAAGCACAGGAGCGCTACGAAACCCGCACATCTCTTGCCTATATCAAAGAGAAAATTCGGCAAAATGACACCTCCGCAGGTATTTCAGTGAGCTCTTTCGAAAACATACCTTGTCTGATGCTGCATCAGGTATATGGTGATACGAAATATACTACTTATATTTATGAAAAAGATGGATTTCTAAAGGAACTTTTTCTAAAGGATGGTATATCTGCAAGCCCCTCGGATGGGAAGAATATTATGTCTGTAACCTCCTTTCAAATAGAGGCAGTCGCAGACCAGTTGTTTCGATTTTCTTCGACAGATAAATCAGGTAATCGCTCTTCTCTTCTGATAAGCACCACCAGTGCAACCGATGCGGGGAAAGGAGCCGCCCATGAATAATTTTTCTTCAAGGCGTTCTAGTCTGTTTCTGTTGGAACTAATTTTTGCAATCCTTTTCTTTTGTCTAGCTGCTGCCGTTTGTGTGCAGTTATTCGTAAAGTCCTATACATTAAGCCAAGATACCAAAGAGCTCACATTTGCTGTAAATGAAGCAACCTCTGTTGCCGAAATCTTGCGCAATACATCGGATCCTCTTGTTCTCTTAAAGGCCGAATATTCCAACGGGGAATTTTCAGAGTATTCTTATTCCCTTTATTATGATAAAGACTGGATTTCCTGTACCCAGGCCAATGCCGCCTATAGCATAATTGTAGAAAACACTTGGGATTCTGACAACAATTCCCGACATTATACACTCTCTGTATTTTCGTCGGATTCAGATACTTCTATTTATGCATTAAATATCAAAAAGCACTTGGCAAGTACATTGGAATAATTTACAATAAGAAAGGGAAGCCCAATTATGAACAAAAAAAATAACCCTATAATTAATATGGGATCCGCTTCGATGTTAGTATCCTTCTTGGTATTGTGTTTGATTACCTTTGCAGTTCTTTCATTGTCGAGTGCCTTAAGTGACTACCATTACAGTGAACGCATTTCCATAAACAACACGGCTTATTATGAGGCTTGTAATACAGCAGAGGATAAGTTGGCACAAATTGATACTGTTTTACTGACTTGCTCACAGAACTCTTTGGCTGACTATTTTGAGCAACTTCCAACTGCATTAAACGCCGTTAGTGGCTTAAATATAACTTCTGATGCATTACATACGAAGATTGCATATACCATTCCAATTGATGGTAGCGTTTCTCTTGCAGTTGAACTTTTAATTTCAGATCCTGCCAAAGCAAAAGATACATTGTACCAGGTTACCCGCTGGCAAAAAATCTCCACAAAAGAATGGGTGGGTGACAATTCCTTAAAACTAATAGATGGAGGAAAATAATATGAATATTCAAGATTTTCTGGAAAAGGCCGTTAAGCAGGGAGCCTCCGATGTATTTGTGGTAGCAGGTCTTCCCATTTCCTATCGAGATAAAGGTTCTATTGTCCGGGAAAATGCAGAACGCCTTTCTCCTGTCCATACCGCAGACATCATTGCACAGATCTATGAACTTGCAAACCATCGGAATATAGAACCACTGATGAGCCATGGAGATGATGACTTTTCCTTCTCCATTTCGGGATTATCCCGCTTTCGTGTCAATGCTTACAAGCAACGTGGTGCTCTCTCCGCTGCGATACGAATCATTACCTTTACACTTCCGAGTCCGAAAGAGTACGGCATTCCGGATAGCGTTATTAATCTTTGTGACCTGACAAGAGGACTGATTCTGGTGACCGGACCGGCCGGCAGTGGTAAATCCTCAACTCTGGCTTGTATGGTGGATGCCATCAATTGTTCAAAAGAAAACCATATTATTACTTTAGAAGATCCGTTGGAATTTTTACATAACCACAAGAAGAGCATTGTCAGCCAGCGAGAAGTCAACGTAGATACCGAAAGCTATGTCGTTGCTCTGCGTGCTTCCTTACGCCAAAGTCCGGACGTGATTTTGCTTGGAGAGATGCGGGATTATGAGACCATGAAAGTTTCCATGACGGCAGCTGAAACCGGGCATTTAATCCTGTCCACCCTACACACCATAGGGGCAGCAAATACCATTGATCGTATCATCGATGTATTTCCTGCCAATCAACAACGGCAGATTTCCATTCAGCTTTCTATGGTTCTGCAGGCGGTTGTTTCACAACAGTTAGTGCCTGCGGTTGACGGCCATCTGATACCGGTTTTTGAAATTATGACGGTAAATCCTGCAATCCGCAATATGATTCGCGACAATAAGATTCCGCAGATTGACGGAGTACTCTACTCCTCATCTAAAAAAGATATGATTTCCATGGACGCAAGTCTCTATAATTTATATAAAAATAGCTCTATTACCAAAGAAACGGCACTTACATATGCAACAAACCCTGATATGTTGGAGAAAAAATTGGCTAGTTTGGGGGTGGAGTAGTATTTTTGATGATGGACGCGGACAGCGGGCATGGGATCACTTCCGTAAACGCGGCAACACTCTGGCAGACTAACCATTAACTACGACTAAAGGGCTCCGGAAAGCCGGCGCCCTTAAGTCTACGTAAATGGTGGATTCTGCCGCCGCTAAAACCGCCGCCAAATGTTTACGGAAGTGATCCCATGCCCGCTGCCCGCTGGTTTATCAAGTAATTTACGAAGAGCGTTCCTCTCATCTTAATCATCCCTGTATCAAAGGTATCATCCCACCAAATTCGAACTACCAAAACCCAGCCGCTGTGGGAAGATCGATGTTTTCCGCAAACATTTGAGGGCGGTTTTAGTACCTGGTGAAATCCATTGCTTACGGAGACTTAAGCGCAAAGGCTTTCCTGAGCGCTTTAGTCGTAGTTAGCAATTAGTTCATCAGGTACGTTGCCCGGGTTTGCGGAAAGCATCGATCTTCCCACAGTGGCGTCCTGGCAGCCCATATATTGCAATAGCAAGACCTTTAAAAATCCGCACTTTTAAAATATGCACCCTCCGTAATAGGATTACTTCCTTTTATCAATAACAGATGCTATGATTAGTAATACCATTGCCAATCCAATGATACTTATGGCCGCAAGTTTACTTGCCGTTCCTGCAAATGCCTGGGCAATACTGCCTATTCCCGGCACCGTAAGCGTAACCTTCCCTATATAGTCATCATAAGGAACCGGATTCATATCTTTGGTTTCATTGGCATCACCCTTGGTAATAAATTCACCCATAATTTTACTGTTTGCCACAACTCGGTGGGTGATAATAGAGACACTGTCCATAGAACTGTAGAAGGCGATGACATCCTCTTCCTCCACGTCTTCGGGCGATATTCCCTTTACATATACAAGACTCCCCGTTGGAATAGCCGGCTCCATACTGCCGGTAATAACGGTATATATCCGATAACCAAATGCCCTTGGTACTGTAAGCGGCAGACATACAAGTATAAGTACTATTAGTAAAGCAGTACCCAGTGTACTGCAAACTGCAGCCACTGGGCTCTTTCTCTTTTTCCCTTTGCTCAAAATGGATTTCTCCTTTATCGTCTAAACTATAATGTTACTTTGAACGCTTTTTCAAGAATACAAGCAGTCCAGCCACCGCGGCAAGTGATACAACTGCAATGGCAATTCCAGCTACAATCGGCATTTTCTTGCTGGAAGCTTCGGCTGAGTTATCTATATCTGCTTTTGGTACTTCTTCATCATCTAAGTTTATCAAATCTTGTGGTACCTGTTCATCTGCACCTTCAAGTGCCTGCCCCTGCGCTTCATCGGTGCCGCCTGTATTATCAGCATCTGCTGTTCCGCCTGCATTAGCATCTGCTGTTCCACCTGCATTAGCATCTGCTGTTCCGCCTGCATTAGCATCTGCTGTTCCGCCTGCATTAGCATCTGCTGTTCCGCCTGTATTAGCATCTGCTGTTCCGCCTGGGATGTCCTCATATTCTGTATTAACTGCTCCTGGGACTACTACCGTTGTAACATTAGGTACTTCAGTCACTGTTCCGGAATCTCCGGGTGTATAGATGAATTCAAATACATTTTCAGCTTCATTCGCTTGTAATGTTTTTGTCAGTGCCAATGCTTGTGGCACATAGTTCTCAATATATTGATACGCGACCACCGGCTTGTCACCTACATTACCATAGAATGTATTGCTTGCAGCAAGTTCATTACCACTAGCATCCAGATATCTTACCGTGTATGCAACCATATTGCCTCTAATACCATAAGCAACCACATAATCAACATCGCCAGTCACTGTAAAGGATGGTGGCGCCAACGCTTCTTCGTCTTTGTTGTCACGTCCGCTGAGACGGAAGCCTTTCACATAATATTTACTGTCTGTTACCTGAATGTCATTAATATTAATGGTTACTTTACTCCCATTTTGCAGATCAGAGATAACTTTCTTGTCTGTTCCATTGATTGTACCCTTATTCCCTGCTGACAGAGTCACTGTATAAGTATACCCCTCTGGGCCTGCCGCCAATACATTCACCAGCAAAAGGTTAGAGAGTAAACAGGCGGTAAGAAGAGACACAACTATTTTTTTCCATCTTTTCATCTGGGCTACTCCCCTTTCCTACTGCTGTGTTTCTGGTTCTTTTTCATGCTCTTTACCCCAAGAACTAAAAGAGCAATTCCACTTACCAACGCCAACACACATAACAATAATACCTTTGTTGTATCACCAGTCTTAACTGTCTGTCTGATAACCCTGGTACTGTCAGCTTCATATATCGTTCTGGTTATATTTCTCGGTATCGTCTGGCTGTCTGTAACCTTCTCTACTGCAAAATTCATCTGTAACTTCGCAAGTGTCGTCTGGTATCCATTACCCGTCGTTTCACCTTCTATTTTAACCCAAAGGTGAACCGTACCGCTTTGTCCGCTGCTTAATCGGTCAAGATAAAAATAGTCTTCCAGCCCTTCGGTTGCCTGATGCAGTCCCTCACCACCTGTGTTTGTTTCACCGCCAACCGTTGTACTATCATATAATATCTTTGTTTCCGAACTGCTCACATAACTGAGCTTATATTCATAAGCACCGCCATCGGCCTGTTCCTTGCCCTCTTCCAGCGTTTGGATCACTTCATTGGACATATACCAATCCGTCTTCCCACTGTCTGAATTCTTGATCTGAACCTTCAAATCTATACTATCGCCAGGCTGAACATTTTCCGCCTCGTCTGCCAGATTAGAAGAACCAAAATTACTGTTTAAATTCTTACCGTCAAAATCAACCAGCCAGCTGTCGCTTCCCTGATGCTCCTTGGCATATGCTGTCATTGAACCACCTACAACCATAACTACTGTCATGGCAAGGCACAAAATTTTCTTTTTCATGTTCTGTACCTCCTTATTGTAAGCTTATACTAGTTGCATCTGATGAAACATTCACATCCACACCCCAGGCACTCTTGATCGCATCTTTTGCATTGTTTGCCTGCACTGCATTGACTTCTGCATCCAGATTAATAGTGTATCCATCATAATCATATACATACTGAATTGTCTTTCCATCTTCTGAAACATTCTTTGTAACCATTCGGGCAATCTTATTGTCGATTCGAATGGTATCTGACAATTCCGGTGTGGTCTCGCCTGATGCAACCACATTTGAATAGTAAAGTACCATTCGCTCCGGTGAAGACGGGGCGCTTGCCTGCTCCCATCCGTTACCGGTCAGATTCAGTTCAATCAGCTCAGGTGAAAGCTCAGTCGCTTTCTGACCCTCTTTGTTTTGCCAGCTCTTTGTAATAATAACCCGCACAAAAATGTCAATATTCCCGCTGTTTTTTACACTCAGAGCTTCATTATATTTTTTCCCTGGTGTCAATTTGCTGCCCTTGTCAAGCATGTTCTCCAGCAGATTCCCTTCTGTTGCAACCCATGTGCCATTATTCGCATAGTTTCTACTGCTGATTTCCCTTCCGTTTTCCAAAAGCGTAACACCGATGCTGGACATATTTACTTGCGCCGAATAATTCTCGCTATAATAAGTAAGTGCCGCTCTTGCACTGCCGATAGCACTTCCAAGCAACAGTAAAGCTGCCGCCGAAAGAAGCAGGATCGGTTTTAATGGAAATGATTTTCTATTTTTTTTCATTTTTCCTACCTCCTTCCTGCTACTTAGTACCATCCGAACTTATCCCGTTCTTCCAGTCTGGCACCGCATTGCCGTCTACATCAAAGACAACCGGTGTACATTCCTGAACTACAATGATATTAAATTCTTCTGTCTTATCTTCCTCTGTATTCTTAGGATATTCAAAAGTTACAAGTAACTCTTCTGTGCTTCCCCCTGCCGGAAGTACGGCTTCATAATACCAATACCCGTCTCCGCCATCTTTCCAGCCACCAAAAGATTCATAATTCACATCAATTACCGAAAAGGCTTTTACTCTTACAAAGCAATCATAATCACCAATATTCTTAATTACAATGTGCTTCCCTTCACTATCTACATCTTCCTCTATGTCCGTCTCGGTAAAACCGATATTAAGCGGTACCGCCCCTTTCGCCGTAGTGTGAGTGGTAAAGTAAGCCATCGCACTTCCCACGGTAAGAGTTGCAGTGAGCGTAAGTGCTGCAGCTGCCAGAAGCACAGGCTTTTTATCTATCTTTATTCTCATCACTCATACCTCCTTATTATTGTGCGCCAGCATTATCATCCATCTTTGTCCAGTCATATTGATCTTCTTCATTCAGTTTAAAGTTATTGACTACTCCATACCCACCTTGGGCCTTTCCATCATGCTGATTCTGGAAATTCACCGTTACTGTGTCATCTGCTGCAATCGTTGTATTTGCCGAATCGCTTCCCGCCATCTCATATCCTGAGCCGCTGTATATCTCAGTTACCAAAACTGCTGAGCCTGCAGGGATATTTTCTATAATCGCCGACTTATTTCCATAACTGTCAAAGGTAAGTGCAATCTGTCTTGATTCAGTCTTTCCCTTCGGTGTCGTGATATCAATCTGGTAAATGAAGGTGGCTTTTTGACCCATCGTGATGTGGTGATTCAGCAGCTCTTTTACAATTTCCAATGAACCAAGACGTTCTGTCTGCTCCGGTTTCAGGCCAACTGCATTTTCTCCTGTCAAATTATATACCCATGTGTCATTTCCACTTGTATAATAGTAACTATTTGGCAGGGAGATTAGATATGGCGAAAAATTGTAACAATAATTAGTCGATTTTACTTCTTCTGCCACTACCAGATATAACCCTGTGGAAAGATTGTTTATAAGTGCCGCTCCTGCATCCGTTTTTGCCGTTGCAGCGGGCGTAACATCGGCAACTAATTTGCTTGCCTCTTCCGCTCTTTGAAGCCACGTATCTGCCGAACTGTTATCATTCTCAACAAAACTCAAGTCTAAGCTTCCGAAACCTTGTTCTGCATGATATGCTCCTGTTGTGTCGACCGATGCAACCTTATATAGATTAATTGGAACTCCACCTTTAATTGTATTTAATTCCGCATACTCTCCGCCGATCGAAAATTCGATAGAACAGGAGGCATCGGTGTCTACTGCAGTTGCTGCCCGTGCTGCCGGCACATTAAACGCCGAAAGCGCAAGTGCCAAAGCCAGTAATAAAACACTTCCTTTTCTTACTATCTTTTTCATCGCATCTTATCCTCCTTAAAAATCTTGTTCACTAATTCTTCCTGCTCTCTTTTCTTATAAACAAAAACCTTATCAAAAGTATCATAAGTATTGTTATCGATAATCCTAATATCAGGTATAACATATAATAATCCTGGATTGCCTTCAACATAGAATCAGCAAGGGAATCCGTTGCATCCTCTTCTCCGTTATAAGGTACGCGTGTTCCCCGCACCAAATAGCGATGGGAATTCACACCATAGGGCGTACACGTAAACAAGGTTACGTAATCCTCTCCCTCTTCTATCTTAAGTGCTCCTTCCAAGGTCTCATGATCATCCTTTTCTATCATAGTTAATATCTGATCAACTTTATACGCAAGTACTTCCTCCATCACATAAATATAGAATTTATCTCCCCTCTCCAGTTGATCCGCATCTGTGAATAACCGGGCGCTGGGAAGCCCTCTATGAGCAGCCAGTACGCTGTGTGTGCTTTCTCCCCCGATGGGAAGCTTGGTTCCGTTCAAATGTCCTGCCCCAGTCTGAAGCACATCATCCCCGGTTCCATGGTATATGGATATCTTAACATTAATTTTCGGAATGGATAGATAACCCATAACTCCATCCTGTGCTATATTGAGAACCTTCCAATAATCGGTTTCCGTCAAATCATCCTCGCTCGCCCCGAACACATCGCTGTACAGATTGTTCTGCCGGATTGTGTCATTGAAGCTTCTTGCGGCTTCCCATTCTTGAGTGAAATCTTCCGGTTGCATGTTACTTACTGTTTTTTCATAATTATTAATCAGTTTGTTCTGCCGATATGTATTCCATTGATTGGAAACCGTCGGGTAAATCATAATTCCAAATCCTACCAGAAAGAGCAGACCAAACAAGAATGTAAAAATTTTTCTCCACATATCTACTCCTTCTTCGGATTTCTCTTAGACATTGCTGCTTTACGAATCTTTTTCTCTCTTCTATATAACACAAAGATGAATCCTCCTGTAACAACCAGACCTACAATTACCCAAAGCAGGTAATTGGTGTGGAGACTGAATACGCCAAGTGGTGATGCCTCATCTGCAATCTCTTTCTCCACATATGGTACTCTGTGACCGCGAACCAGGAGTCTCTGGCTATTGTCTCCATATGGCGTGCAGGTAAGAAGTGTCATCAAATCTTCGCCTGTTTCCACTGCCAGACCTTCTGTTTCTTTGGGATCTACTACTGAAATCTTATCTACTTCATAGCATAAGGTCTCATCCAGGACGCGGATCAAAAAATGATCCCCTTCCTCCAATTTATCTAAATCTGTAAAAAGAGATGCACTCGGTAATCCTCTGTGTGCCGATATTACAGCATGGGTATTCTCGCCACCCACCGGAAGAGAACTTCCTTCCAGATGTCCCGCTGCCTTCTCAAGAACTTCCTCATCTGTGGTATGGGCAATGGGAAGCTTGATATTAATCTTCGGTATCTCTACTGTTCCCATCATACCATCTCCGGCAATATTCAAGCAAGACATATATACTTCATCGTCCTCCTCCGACGCCTGTGCAACTGCAAATGAATCGGGGAGAACACTTGGACACAATGCACTATTATACTCTGCAGCTTTCTCCTTCTCTGCCACGTAATCAATCTCGCCGGCCGCTTCTTTATCGGTCACTACCGATTCATAACTGTTGATCAACCGCTTCTGCCGATAGTTATTCCATTGATTGGCTATGAGGGGATACAGCAATAAGGACAAACCGACTAAAAACAATATAGAAAGAATGATTATGCTTAATTTCTTTTTCATCCAGACTCTCCTTGTTGTTGTATACTTTCTTTTTTATGAATCCAGGGCGTTAGCCCGCCCCGGATCATTTAATTTTTCATTTCTATTTGAATCCTCAGATTCCTGGATCAATTATTTTGCAGATTTTCTGCGAATTGCGAAGAATAAAAATGCTGCGATAAGCATGATCAGACATCCGCCGATTGTAAAGATTGTGGTACCAATACCACCAGTTGAAGGAAGTGATGACAGCTTAGTATCGCTAAGACTAGTTTCTGCTTCAATAATAGCTGTTGCTTTGCCTCCCTCTCCAACTTTCAATGTTGCATTTGCAGGCGTTGCATTGATAGAATATCCTTCAGGAGCTGTTGTTTCTTTAAAATAATAAGTTCCAACATCCAATCCCTCTACAACCAATGTACCATCATCACCTGTAAATACTTCTGTTACCGTTCCTTGACCTTCTGGAGGTGCTGGAGAATATGTGTAATCGCCTTTTGCATTTTCAACAAACGTCAGAACATCTCCGTCAGTACCTTTTCTTACTTCAAATCCAGCACCTGGTAATTCTTTACGATTCTCTTCATCCCCATCATCGTATTTTATTAAAGTAATTTGGCCTGTGTAAATTTTTGTTGTGTCGCTTCCGAATTCACTACCACCCTCATGCCCTGCATCTGCCTTATTATCTGCTGTTACAGCGGTAACTACGGCCTTATATGTTACAACAATTTCTTTTCCTGCGTTTGTATTAGCCTCATCAATTAAATCTTCTAAATTAATGCTAAACCCTGTTTTTGCAATATTCAATTCGATAGCATTTGTTAATGGATTTCCAGCCATTGTTACGGTTGCACCTGTCAGATTATATGTAGCACCTCTCAGATTATCATATACGAAGAATGACTTATCCGAATCGTTCGGGTTAATATATGGTACATAAGCTTTAACGGTATATGTTATTTCGTCACCAATCGCTACAATATCATCCGGATCATCGTACTCTTTTTCAACTGTTGCAGGTATTTTCTTTGCAGTTAACGGTGCATCTAACAATGCAGGATAGATGCCATTTACTTCGCCAAATCCTACATATGCAGCCATGTTATTGTAGGTATATCCTTCTTCTGTTGCACGGATTGCATATACACCAGCAGAGGTTACCGTCTGAGGCTTAGCCATTGAAGCAAACGTTAATGTGGAAATTCCAGCCACATTACTAAGAGCTTTACTAATTGCATCTGTGTTTCCTGTTGGATCATCAATCATAGCCTGGATAACTAGCTGCGGATCAGTCATATCAAAAGCACTCATATAAGCTTTTGCGATATCAGTACTGCAGAATCCCCATCCTGTGGTTGTTGTCTGATCTGGTTTGATTACCTGTGCATAAGTTAATGTCGCATTTTGTGCATTATCAATCGTAATTGTTGCTGTTTCTCCAGCTGCAAATGTTGCCATACTCATTCCCATTACCATTGTCATTGCTAACAGCAGGGCCAAAACTCTCTTAATTTTACTCATAGTCATTCTCCTTTTCTTCTTGCGGACATTGCCGAATTTTACTTTGTGTCTCTAATTCCCGTTATTATGTCCCCATGGGACCAAATTTACCGAAAAGCTTTTTACAATCTAACTACTTAGTACCTCCTTGCATTTGTTTCTATATAAGATCAATGCTGCTGCTATCATCAATAGCATACCACCAATCGAATACCAATAGATTCCTATACCCCCTGCGCCTGGTAAGTCGTAAATAGGAACATTTTCAAAATAATATGTACTCTTTCCGTCTACGATCTTTGATGTGAGATCTTTTCCTGCACCATCCTTCATTGTCTGAACGCTTACCGGCACTCCGCCTTGAATCTTTATCTCCCATACTTCTGAGCTCTTTGCATAACCATGTGGTGCACTAACCTCACTTAACGTATAGTTACCGGATGGGATAATTCCCTCAAATGCATTTGTACACTTTTGATCTTTATACCACATTAAGATACCACTCTGATCTGACTTAGAAAAAAACACTGTCCCATTCTCTTCTTCAAGACGGAATACTGCACCTTCTAAAGTCAACTTATTCTCGTCTGTAGAATTTTCGCTTATCTTTATGATCTGCCATCCTTTTGTATTGGTAATGGTAAAGCTTCCGTTTTCATTCTGTGTAACATCTGACTGATACCCTGCCGCACGGCCATTTCCATCAACTTTTTCATTACCGATCTTAATCTCTTTGATCCTATACTGAATCTCATAATATTTGCCGCTGGCATCCTTACCATACTTTGGAAGATTCTTGTAGCTATAATTCCAATTTCCAACTGTATCCGGTTCAATCATAACTTTGCCGTTCTCTACAGTCTCACATTCGCCGTTTATTGTTTTGTAAAGCTGGATTGTAATGCTGTCCGGTCTTTCGTTCCCCGTATCCCCACTCCACACTTTGCTCACATCCACCTGTACAGAAGCGTCCTTATCAATCTCATTTTGAAGGGTAATATTTTCCGTTCTGGTGTAACTAAGATGCCAGAACATTGACCATACCTTTGTTTTTGAGAAAGTCAGTATCCATCCTTCATCATGCAAAGCAAGGGTAATATCTTTCCCTAGCCCGTCCGTTCCCCATTTATATATCACTTGATCCGCCTGATAATTTCCCGCACCCCCTAGCCCAAGTTCTCCGATTCTAGCGGCTATCTTCACCACTTCTTGCCCAGTCAGCCTCAAATCAGTTGGTGTCCATAAGAAGTAAGGGTTGTTTCCCGTCTGTTTAACAAGTAATATATTGTTCTTTCCAATAGCAAACGTTGTATCGCTACACGTTTCAATTCTGTCTATATTCCCTGCAACTGCCAGAGTATTGCTTATTATTGTGTCCAGCTGTTTAAATCCATCCGGACACTCCTCTACTACCACAAAATCCGTATCGGCGGGGAGATTGCTCCATGTATGTGTCCATTCTTCCTTCTGTCTTAGCGTTGCTGTAGATGTTATCCCATCTATGACTACTTCCTTGTCTGTGTTCTTGTCGAACTTTCCATTACGATCTATATCCTCATATAGCGTAACTTCCAGTGACTCCGGCAACAGCTCGCTATATGCATCAGAATTAACCCATTCTTTTTTCACAGTCACAGTTGTTGTTCCGCTACCCACATTGCTATCGATTCCTGCGTTCATTATGTTAACTACCGCATCTCCGAACGTACTAATTACATTGTTCATTAATATTCCATCATTGTCATACTCTGGTAATGTTGCTGTATCCTCTACTTTTCTGGTTCCCCATGTGATTGAAAATGTGGAAAAACTGTCTGTGGTCAGCTCCACTTTCTGTACTCCTGCACCACTGGTCATCTGTACAGATGCCTTATCACTCATATCCTCTACTACAATTCCATTTCCGTTGACTTCCTTGAGGTGCTTTACTGATACAGATGCATCTTCTCCTACTCCCTCCGGAATAGCTGCCTTCTTAAAATCCATAACAACTTTTACATCGCCGCTTGGTTCAACCTCTGCTCCATCTACCAGAAAGCTGATATCATATGCAAGAAATCCTTCAACGGTCTCTTCTTGCCTAACACCTTCCTCTGTAAGTTTCTCAGAAGTAAAATCGTATTGATTATTAATTGCCTCTACTTTTTCCCTCTCTGCGGCATCCATGTCGTCTGTGATATCCTTTTTTACAATAGGTGTCACATTCAGTTCCGCATTCTCCGGCATAATTCCTGCTTCAGCAGTAACCTCAATCGTCACATCCTGATCCTCAAAGGAATCGGTATATGGTTTGATTTCTACCGTTTCTTCTTTCGAGGACTCAGGCTCTGCCACATTCCGTTCTTTCTGAATTGCTTCAGTCGATACAGGCTGCTCCTCTTTCGTTGCTTCAACTGGCTCATTCTGCTCTTCCGAAGTTGCTTCAGTCGATGTAAGCTGCTCTTCCTGAGTGATTCCGGCTGGATCATTCTGCTCTTCCTGAGTTTCTCCTATCAGTACGCTCTGCTCTTCTTCAGCTATTTCTGCCACTTCAATACTCTCTTCACTTACATTGTATGCCAAAACTGATATTGCACCACTCAGCAGCATTACCATGCAAAGCATACATGCGATTATTCTCTTCTTCATATTACTTTTCATGGCATCCTCCTTCTATTTCTCCGTTTCCATCTAATGTTCCATCTATTAGCTTCAGTAATTCCAAAGCACTTCTGAAATACTGTTCTTGCTGTCCTTCGACCCATACAACGCTTCCCTGCCAGGTGGCATTTTGACAATCTAGGATTTTTACTACAAATGTCCCTTCTTTTCCTTTCTTCGCGTCCATATAAGTACCTTCAACCTTCTCTCTAAAATTCCATATATTTTATAGCTTTAGGTTATTTTACATCACAGACCATTACACAAACCATTACAAAAACAAAAAATATTAATTTAATTAATGTTATTTTTCCTTGATTTGTTTTTCCGTGATTTTTTTCCAAAAAATTCTCCGGAGAAGTCTATGATAATTTCACATCTTCTCTGGAGCGTATTCTATTTCATCTTATTCTGAATGCTTTGAATCCAGTGCATTACTCAAGAGCTTCAACAACTCTAACACACTGGCAAATTGTTGAATCTTGTTTTCTTCAATCCATTCAACTTCGCCCTGCCAAGTTGAATTCTGGCGATACTTAACATATACTATGAATGTCCCTTTTGTGCCGCGATATGAGGTTATGTCCTGTGAACATGCAATTTTTCCCAATTCTTTCTTATTATATTTTTTTGTATTGTCAAAGGTACGCGCCTGGGTAGAAGCCTGAGGGAGAATCGTCCTATCGAAAAGCTCCTCCATCAATCCCACCAATCTTATAACACTTGCAAACGGCCACGGTTCTTCATCATAACAATGATATATTCGCCCCGCCATCTCACCCTTAGCACTTCCATCTACACAAATATTAGTAATATTTGGTGCAAGTATGGGAACGTGTATTTTTTTACATGGCTTCCAAACTTCCTTATCTTTGTTAAAACGAATCGGTGAATCGCCCTGGTCAATCTCCGTTACCGAAGAGACAGAATATTCAATATGCTGTCCCCACGACTTATGTTCCCTTGAATAATATCTCCTTATACGGTCATATATCATTGCACAATTTTCCATATCTGTTCCAACCAAAAGAATCAAAAACTGTGACGGGCTATATTTGGTGAAGCAATCTCCCCTTCTTAAGCAGTACTTAATGGTGGCGTAAAGTTCTTGTGCCATCACCTCTAATTTGCCTTCATTCTCCATAGGCTGCCCTTTTCCATTGGTTATACTGCATAGCATCATGTATACAGACTGCCCATTTCTTTCAATGATACGGGACACAAGGCGATAATTATCCAGAAAGCCTGGCAGGTTACAGTAATATGCACCATCTTCTTCCTCTTTCAGATGTTTCTTAATACTATTAAGTGCCTGTGCTTTGTAATTCACCTTGCTGCTCATGTGTTCAAATTGTTCCAACATCTTCTCCGAAGGGCTGATCCCCAGCTCTTCAAAAAACATCTTGGCGGTATCTTCATATTCTTTTATAGCCTCTTTATACTTGTTCAATGCAATATGGCATTCTATGCGAATCGCCTGCCATTCATCAAAGGGATACATCTCACAGGCTGGCTCGCATAGTTTAAGTACTTCTTCATATTCACCATTATCCATTAATACATTACAAATTTGTTTCAATGCCTCGGTGTACTTGTTTTTATATTGTACGCTTGCTATCAGTGCCCAATCATCACCTGATAAATCAGTTAAAAAATCGCCTTTATACATCTCACATGCTTTTCGAAGAAGTTTTATTTTTTCTTTCTGGTCTTTTGTTCCCTCTGCCTCTTCAATGAGTCGCGAGAATTCCCATGCATCTACCACGGTCTCCATTGGTGCGTCCCATTGATAGATTCCTTTTTTGATGTTAACATACTCAGCTTGTGGTAAGCCTGCATCTATCAGCATATTTTTTAATCTATGCACTGTAACACGAAGATTATTTGCTGCATCAGCAAGTTCTTCTCTACCATATAATTCTTTCAGAAGTTTTTCTCTTGCAATACCCTTTTCTCCATAATAAAGAAGAATCTGCAACAGCTTCATTGCTTTGGTTGTATGATTTCGACTGAGTGAAATCGAATTCTCTCCATATGTAATGGAAATCCCTCCCAAAACACAAACATTTAACTTCGGTAAATTGTTACTCATAACTTCCCCTCGCTATCATTGTACAAAGAATTTTTATTATAATGACAATACATCTTTACCAATAATCTACTCAAAAATATTCTTGTATGTCTCGGAATTTCCTTATTATTGGCCGAATGGCCATAGTGGTATGCCCAAAGGGTGCTTCCGAGTATAGCCTGTATTATCGTCTTCTTATATTATACCTTTTTTATGTACTTTCATTCAAACGCAAATCCCCCCACTTAGTTGTGGAAATCTGCACTTGACAATTATGCTAAAATATGTATATGGTTATACAGGCTTTACATGATTGCTGCCCGATGGTGTCTGTGTATGTGCCACAAGATAAAAAAAAATTCGCGCCGTCCGATAAAACATGGTAAAATGAAATTTATTAAACACTTTAGAGGAATGTGAAATGAAAAGCAGAGACTATGTGGGTTGCAGGATTCCGGAACCGGCTAATTAAACATTTTATAGGTAAGTGAGGACATTATGAATACGCAATACGTTTTACAAATCGCCGTCTGCGAGGACGATCCCTCCGACGTTGCGCGGCTTGAAAGCCATATTGAAAAGAGCGGCGTCGCGGCTCAGCGTCATAGCTTCGGAAGCTTTCTAGAGCTTCTGAGCGGCTTTACCGCTGGTAAGTATGACCTTATCTTTATGGATATTTACATGAAGAATACACAAGGCGTCCATGCTGCGCAGGGCATTGAAGCCGCTGCGAAAATACGGACAATAGACAAAAATGTGATGATTGCTTTCACTACATCAAGTCCGGATCACACGCGGGAAGGGTATCAGCTCAAAGCGTTCAGGTATTTAGAAAAGCCTTTGGTGGCAGACGACGTGAAAGAAACGCTGGAGTTCGCACTGACACAGCGTAAAAATCGTCCTTGCATCACCATAACGACTACGGGTGGTGGGCATGAGGACATTCCGCTTGACAGAATAATTTATTTTGAGCAGCAAAACTATGTTATAGAAGTGCATACTACAAACCGCGTGCTTAGAACCAGCAAATCGGTCAGGATGGACAATATGGAGAGCCGCTTGCCGTCGCCGCCGTTTTTGCGATGCCACCGCAGCTATCTTGTCAACCTCGACTATGTGCGCCTGGCTGATAAGGAGCTTAACGCCTTTATCATGAAAAATGGCGGCAGGGTCGACATCGGGCGCGGCAGGTTTGCCATGTGTAAGGCAGAGTTTGAAGAACGGCGTCTGGGTGGAATATGGGAGGACAGGGTATGAATACGATATGGGTTTTTATCAACATCATTGACCAACTGCTGGCTCTCGCCCCGTGCGTATTGCTCTGTTATCTTCCCTTTGGTGGCAGGCTTGCCCGCCCTGTACGCAAGATCGTTGTAGAGGCAAGTTTGGCATGTATCGCCGCTTCTTCTCTGTGCAGCTTGCTCTACACTGCCTTTGGATTTGACAAAAGCGGCAACATCAATACTGCATTGTTTTGCATTGGCGGCTTTTTCTATTACCGGAAAACCGTGCGGGAGGGGCTTCAAAAACTGCTGTTCGCATTCTGCGTAGCTATCCATGCAGGGAGCGTAGCGATGGGATTGGAGACTGCCGCGATGGTGCTTGCGGGTGTGTTTGACATTGAGCGAGACAATTGGTGGGGGATAGGTTACATACCGGTTCGGATTGCCGTATTCTTTCTCGCGGGATGGGTAGTATACCGCCTGTTCACTCCACGCCTTAAGCAAATTCAGTCGCGGAACATGAAATGGATGTGGCTTGTTCCCGCTGTATTTTCTTCAATCGTCATTTTTTATTACACGCTCTTTTACGAAACCAGTATGACTGGTTACATCTATCCGATTGTAATCGTCATTCTCTCCATTCTGTCCTTCTTCATATTCGCCACGCTGCTTAGGGCGCTGGACACTACCGCAAAAAACGCCCGGCTGGAATCGGAGATCACGCTGAGGGATCGCCAGCTTGACATGCAAAGGGCGCAATATACACGGCTGATGGAAAACGCGAAAGTGGTTAAGTCCATGCGTCACGATCTGCGTCACCAGCTTTCCGTGATCAAAAGATACAGCAATTCCGGCGACAGAGAAAAATTAAACGAGTATTTAGGCGAACTAGCCGCAAACATCCCTGTGTTCGACGATAAAATGTACTGCGATAATTTCGCCGTCAACGCGGTCGTCACCCACTATCTCGGTCTTGCTGAAAGCGAGGGCGTGACTGTAGACGCGCGGTTCGACGTACCGGAGGATACAGGCTGCGTCGCGGCAATGGATTTGTGCGTTATCACAGGCAACTTTTTGGAAAATGCGCTGGAAGCCTGCCGCCGTATGCAAGGCGGGAACAAATTTATCAGCATCCGTTCCAGTGTCGAGACCAATACGCTGTCCATCGGTGTGATCAACAGCTTTGACGGACTTTGGAATGAGAAAAACAGCGTATATCTCTCGCGCAAGAAGAACGGCGAAGTCCGTGAGGGCGTGGGGCTGTCCAGCGTCAAGGCAGTTTGCACAAAGTATGATGGCCTTGTGCAGATTGAAATCAGCGGGAACGTTTGGAAAGCATCTGCACTGGTGTATATGATAAATGAGCACCCCGAAGAAATGGGGTAGTACTTATTCTATTATCACTTTCATCCAGTCAACATGATATCAACAATTCTAGTTTTATGTTTCACTTATCATGCCAATCCCGCTTCACTTCCATCGTGATTTTTACAGTGTTGATATCTCTGCGTGACAAGAGGACGCACGTCTCGACGTGCAACAATTATCCCTATATATCCACTTATACCAATTTCCCCTGTTGATAACATTCGTAAATATACTCTCTCGATTGGTAATAGAAATCTGAATTGAAATTTGAAATAGCATCACTTATCCATGAATTATATACTTCAACCAATATCTCAATAATACCATCTCCGCCTGTATCCTCTATAAGCCTTCCATATACTTCACCTATTGTCCAATAATCAGGCACTTCATATTTGCATGCTTTTACATTATCAAAATCTCCCACTGGAATTTTACGCATTTCAATATAGTCGTCTGCAACCTTTTCGATTGGTTCACAATGAAGTGTTCCTGCATACTTATATATTCGCTTTAAATACTCTTTTCCCAAATATTCTGTTACCTGCTTCCGCTGTAATTTGCATTGTCGCCCAATATATTCAATCAGACTACAGGTAAAAAATAAATCACTATCATTCTTCATCATATACTTCATACCCTTTCATAAATCGAAGTGTCGTCAATGCCTTTGCTGTATGAAAACTAATCTGGTGTGTCGGTTTCTTAAATTTGGCTAAAGCCCAGAATGCTTCTCGCGAAATTTTCCCATCAACAAAGTTTTGAACATAATTAAATATAGTGTCATTTGCCATTGGACCTTCAACAATGTCATAATCATGAGGTTTGCCAAGTCTGCAAGCCACAATAAGATCCAGCCATTCTTCAGTCATTTCATTAAATTGATGAATTGCCAATGATGTATCTGGTTGATATAAATATTCGTTGATGATTCCATGACCGCTATATCTTACTGCCCATCGCTCTGCCTGCTCCTTCATTATAGTACAATAAAATCCATAATAAAAATCCTTTTGATATTTTGCAATTTTAATTGCAGGATATTGAACTATTTCCTGGCTCCCATGATAAATAATCCCCTGTTTCATATTAACACCACTCTTTCTTTCTGCTTTGTTCTTTAAAATGTCTCCTCTCTTACGCCGGACGGCTGCATTGACACCTCTATTTTTGAGGTATTTTTTTGAGGGATAATTTGACAACCGTCTCAACGTGCGATTCTTTGTTACGCAGTTCTACCAAAACATCGCTGTCTATTGGAAACTTATAAGTAATGTATTTTGCTGCATAACCGTGTTGGTTTATTTCTTCTCTCGTATATGTACCTACTTCATATATCATACTCTTTACCCACTCTCTACGCTCTTTCCTATCCATTTTATCATATATCTTGTCAAATTTCTCTAGTAATTCATAAATTACATCCACATTCAATTTTTTAGATTCAATTCCGGCTCTTCGCCCCTCTAATTCCTGAACAATATCTTCCAACTCATATATCTCTTCATAAATTTTATTAAGCCTTCTGTTATAATCTTCTCTCTTTCTCTCTGCAAATTTATCCTCACCATCTATATTATCAATATCACGTTCTAGGTTGGCTCTTTTTCGTTCCGCTTTCTTTAATCGTTCATTATTAAATTCAATTTCCTTATCTACCTCTTCCATATTCATAACATGTCCTACTTTTTCTTCTAAATCCTCTGCAAACTCTTTATTTGCTAAAAGCCGTTTTGTATATTCCAAAACCTCTCTGTCTAGTCGCTCCGTAGAAATTCCATTCGCTCTACAAGATGTACTCCCTTTTGATTTCAGATGATGTGAACACACATAACGGTAGCTGACTCCTTTTGTCCCATCCGCATTAGTCCATGTACTATTTGATGTATACATAGAAGAACCACACTCTGGACACTTTGCTATACCAGAAAGCAAATGAGCCTGTGTCTGTCCAATATTGTGATTTCCTCTTTTAGCTGCTATTTTCATCATTTCCTGAACTTTTTCAAATTCTTCTCTTGAAATATACGGCTCATGAGCAACTATATCACTAATAATAAATTCATCTTGTGGAACTAATTTATACTCATTTTCAGTACCTTCCACCTTTTCGGTTTTTCTTCTCCCCCATGCAATTCTTCCAGTATATATGGGATTTATGAGTATTCTTTTCACATGATGCACATTCCAATCATCAAATTGAGGATTGACGGCATTGGGTGCGGGTTCTCTTTTGTATCCATTTTTATTCAAATATCTAGTAACACCAGTATATCCCACTTTGCCTTGTAGATATAGACGAAAAATTGTCTCAACTGCTTCCCTTTGACTTTCATTTTTCACAAGTTTACCAGATTCAATTTGATATCCGTAAGGGGCAAATCCACCATTCCATCCCCCCTCAAGAGCCTTTTGAACCCTTCCGAGATAAGTTTGTGCAATAATGTTTTCCCTTTCCATTTCTGCAACCGCACCTAAAATAGTTATCATCATTTTCCCCATTTGCGTACTGGAATCCAACCCATCCTCTGCACATAGTAAATTGACATTATATCTCATTATATATTCAAGTGAATTTAATATATCTCTGGCATTTCTGCCGAACCTTGACAGTTTAAAAACCACTACATAGTCTGTATTGATATTTTTAGTTGATATATCTAACAGCATAGCTTGAAACAAATCCCTGCCCTCTATGCTCTTTCCACTTTTACCTTCATCCACATAGACTTTTACCACTGTAAGTCCCATTCGCTCTGCATACTCTGTCAAATACCGTTCTTGTCCTTTGATGCTGTAGCCTTTTACCTGTATCTCTGTACTAACCCTGATATAAATAATACACCGTTTTCCTAATTTTTTGTTATACATAACTTTTCATCTCCTTCTTGAAATTAAAAAAGACCGATTGAGTTCGAGACACAAACCCAATCGGACATAGATTTATCATTCTGAATACTTTATAACTAGCTGTGCCAAAATATTTAAAAACTTTTGATAATTCATATGTCTTTCAATATTCACAATTTCATTTTCACAACTTTTGGGTATTAATAAATGTGTCTTATCACTCGCTTTTAATTTTTCATATTGATTTATATTATTATTTTCTTTATTGCTCATTAAATCCCCTTTCTTTCACCCCTCCTTTCACTGTAATTCATATTTTACTCTTGTAACTTTATAGTTACATTTTATCATATTTTCATCCCTTTTTCAAGGTTTTTGTAATTTTATAGTTACGTTTGTAATCTTTTATTTACCTTCTTTTTTCCTGTTTGACAGTCTTTTTTTTATGCTTTATAATCTTCTTATATTAATTCAGGGGGTATGCATATTGGGAATGTCAGAAAAAATAAGGATTGCACTAATAAAGCGTAATATGAGTGTAACCGACTTATCCAAACAATTAGGCTACACTTCACAAAATCTTAGTGCTAAATTCCGTCGTGATAATTTTAGTGAAAAAGAATTACAGGAAATAGCTGAAATATTGGATTGTACATTTGAGGGACGATTATTAGACAAAGAAACAGGAGAAGAGTTACATTAATAACCTTCTCCTACTTCTTCATATCATTGTTTGATTAAATTTTGCTTTCTACATAACTGCCTCTTTAGGCTATTCTTGCTTTACCACTCCGTTTATTATCTTTCTCTTTACTGTCCTTTTTCTGCTCTGGGGCTTTCTTCTCTTTTTCTTTATCCAAAGCCTGCTGATATGCTTCTTTAATCATACCGTCCAACTTCTGCCGCCACTCCTTCGTCACCGGGTAAAACACATCCTGATACATCGGCTTCCCATTCATACCGATTTTATTTGTCCGATAGCTCGGATAAGCAACAAACAGTTCCCCTTCTTTATTCTTCCGCAAGGAAATATTATTGAGGACAAAGCTATTATCCAGTGCGATAGTTGCCAAACCCATCACCCCATTTTTACTATCCTTAATCGGGGTGACTCGTACCTCTGGATTCACCCGCTCTTTGGAATCGGCATTATAGATAAGAGTATTCCCATACCCATCATGCAGATTATCAAAGGTATCAAAAACCCTCTGGTAAAGCTCATTGCGGAACTCTTGTGTTACCGGGTAGCAAATATCCTTATACACATCCTTACCGTCCACCTGTTCATTCGACTTATAGTTCGGCATCCCAATAAACAATGAGTCCTGCTTACCAACTCCAATTTTCACCCCAGTCACTCGGATAGCGTCATCAAACGTAATCGTTGCTAATCCCTGCAAATAACCGTCATTTTTCTTCATATCGTTTACCTGTATTTTATACTGCATATGTTCACCTTCCTTTTCTGGTATATGGTTTTCGTGCTACAATCCCTTCCGGCACTGCAATCACTTCCTGCCGCTCCGGTATTACCTCTTTAAAATCAGAAAGCTCTTTATTCAGCTTCCGGGTATAGTTCCCAATAATTCGCTCTGATATTTTCTCGGCTTGTGCACATGCCCGGAACAGCTCATTGTAATCGTGCTCCAATGCTCCAATCCATGAAGCTAAATAGTTGGAGTGGTCTTGATAATGTTCACCTTCCAGTTGGATACCTAAATCAACTTCGGTAAATAACGCCCCCAACTCGGCACATAATTCTTCTTTTGCATATGCCGGAGAACCAAACGCCCTGCCAAACTCCCGGTTCAGCCGGGATGGATGCCCGGTGCTATGCCCCATCTCATGGAGCAGAGTTTTGGCAAAGCTCTCTTCATCCTTAAAATAGCTTCGCAGGGGCAAGTAAATCTTATCCTCACCGGGTCGGTAAAACGCCCGTTCTTGTGCATACTCTTTCACCGGACACTCGCTGACTGTTGTCAAATCCTCAATCAGCTCGCCTAACTCCTGCTTCTCCATCTTCCGGGGTTCAAACTTTGGAAAGTCTTGAATCTGCTCGCAATTAAAGACCTTAAAATAGGATACTATCGGCTTCTCTAAATGTTCCACGACTTTCTTCTCTTCTCCGTTTTCATCTTTCTGCTTCACTTCCCTTGTGAAAATCCATTTCTCGCAGAGGATACCATGTTCGCCCTTTTTGGGATAATATCCCTTTTCTTTGAATTGTAAAAATGTACCCCATCGTGGGTCTGTGTACTCATGGTTGATAACCGCTTCCATCAGCCGAAATCTATTACCGCCTTTGTACTGTACGCCGGAAAGTGGGTTATATGGTCTAAGTGCTTCTCTATCCCATTCAGCCGCTGTAAGCACGCTTCCCTTTTTCATCATTTCAACTACCTTATCAACAAGCTCCTTTCGGCTCTCCATAACGATCTCATACGCTCCTGCCATCTAATGCTACTTCCTCCTCTCCGATTAAATCTGCCTCTGAAACAATCTCTCCTTCATCAACAATACCGAATTGCTCGATAAGTCGTCTTATATCTTCTGACATATGTTCTCCAATCTCTATATTCATGCGGATACTTGATTTCCTTCTTTCCCCGCCGTTTCTGATAACCTTTTTGCTTCACTTTGTTACTCCTTTAATGCGAAAGCGGATGGCTTATTGCCACCCGCTTTCTGATATTTGAATATCCTCATATTAAATTCCGGCTGACTAATCTGCTCAAAGTTCCCATGTGCGACCCGTTTCTCAAAAATCAAATCGGTGTCCTTCGGGTTCGGTTGATTGCATCGGTATTCTTCATAGTCCTTTAGTATCTTTCGCCCTGCTTTGCTGACCGGATAAATATACCGGAACATAAAGCCCTGTATCTTCTCAATCCCTTTATACTCACAGTAATCATGTGTCAGCCAGTGCCGCTTTGCTACACCATCCAACCGGGCATTTTCGGCAAGTAGTACCTTTGCACTTCGGGGATGGATTTTTTCTCCGGTCTCTATATCCCGGTACACACTGGTTTTAAACTTCCCGATGTATTGGAAGTTCCCGGCTTGATACACATAGCCGGGTTTTCCCATGATACCATCAGACAGCGTATAGAGAAACAGACAATCCGTATTCTTCTTCATCCACTTGACAAGCAATGATAAAACCATACTGCCGAAATACTGATTCCCGTTCATCTCCGGGGTAAAACACATCTTCCCGATTTCCAGATAGTCTTTTGTCACTAACTCATGCTGATAAAATATCTTCCGAATGGTCTGTAATGGTTGCGTACCCCATCCAAGGGTCACAACGCCTAGCAACCTCTCTTTCCGATAAATTCCCAGATATACCTTGCTAATCCGGGGCATGATATGGGAATAGTGATAAGCCATAATAAAGGGTATTGTTGCCTCTGCTTCAATTTCCTTCATATAAAAATTCTCTCTTATTTTTTCATCACCCCTTGTCCTAATATGGTCTGGCATAAAAGCCGATATTCGATGGGTTCAACGGGTCATAAACAACGCCCCTTCTCGGATTAGCGGCATGAACCATCATTCCATCGCCTACATAAATAGCCACATGTGATATGTTCATAAACCTTCCATTTGTCTCATAACTGTAGAAAATGAGGTCTCCCGGCTGTAGCATGTCTTGCGTAATCGCCATGCCATTGTTATAACAATACTCACCCTGCTCTGCCGCCGTACTTGGTAACTGTACGCCTGCAACATCCCGGTAGAGCCGGAACACGAAAGAGCTACAGTCATACACTCCCTCTGCATATCTGTTCTCCTGACTATATGCACAACCAATCTTCGTCATTGCTTCCGCCGCTACCATTGCACCGATAGAGCCATCTGAAAATCCTTCCCAAATATCAGAGGTCATCATTTCCCGCAGGATTTCTTCCTGTTCCGCTGTCAGCTTGCCTAATGCTATATAATCCTCATAGGTAAGTTGGTGTACATTGTACGATTTACTGGTTACTTCAATCTCATTTTCCTCACCATCAGCCAGATATGCTTCAAAACTCCGATGCCCCCAATTGGAAGCCGTTGTATGGTCAGAGAAATAGACATCAAACTGCACCCCATACCGGGCGAAATTCCCGGTGTCCTCTACCGTGTAAGTGATGCCGTTAAAAATCACCTTCGTTCCCATTGGTACAAACGGGTTATTCGCATCTACGGCTATCGTATGGTTAGGTGTTGGCATCGCTCCGCTCGCCGTTGCCCCACCCGACCACTGACCGCAACAAGTAACACAATTACAATATCCGCTTGTCACTACCGTTCCCAAACTTTCCCCGGCTTTTATGGTTCTTGTGGTAGTCTCATGCTTATAGTAGTTCATCTCGTCAAAGACGGTCTTTAAATTCTCTTTTGCCTTATCCGTGACAACCGTACCAATCTCACCTGTTCCGGTATAATACTTCACCATGTAGACCATGAGCACATCCCGGAAGTTTGACATACTGTTTTCACTATTGGCATAGGTCACTTCCGTTCCGCTCTCTTGTTTTTTGGAGCTAAGTTTGGCATTGAAGTCCTGATAATATCCTGCCAAGACCTCTTGAATCCGTTCCCCATCATCAAGCGGCGGCATCGCCAAGGCAAGCGGAGAATTATACACCAGAGTAATAATCAAAATGACAGGCAACGCCACCAAGACCACTTGTGTCACTAGCCCGATTGCTCCGGCTAACAGGTGATTTTGCATTGCCCGCTTCACTCCAAGTTCTTCATCGGCAGAGCGTTCTTCTCGGCTTTTGCGGATAAAATTTGAAATCATGGCACTCGCTTTGAACTTCTTTGACTTACTCTTAGCGGCGTTCCTCCGGCTCTGACTTTTCATCCCGGCACTGGCAGCCGCTTTGGTAGTCCTTGACCGGATATTCTTCACCGTATCGACACGATGAATCTTCATTTTGGCGGTCTTGACCCACTTCGGCTTTTCTTTGCCTGCTGCCAGATTAGAGACCTTCCCGGTCTGCCTTACAATCTCTGCTCCCATCCCTGCCGATTTAAAAAGCTCTCTCTCACCTTCCAGACGATCTTCTTTTTTTTCGGCTTCTCTTCGTAGGGCAGTGACAAAGACTTCTTTCTTAAAATCACCCTCGCCTTTACGAGAAGGAGCGGACATTTCTGCCCGCTGCCTTTTCTTACTGCTGCTATATTTCTCTTTCCCCTCTGACGGCTGACACCTCTCTTCTGCCGTATCAACCGCCTTTTTCAGCTTACGCTTCTTAATCTTGTCATAGTTCAGCTTCACCGACCTTCCCGGCTTCCTCCCTGCACGAATATCCTTCCGGTGCAGGGTCATATTGCCCTTTTTCCTTATCTGAACTTTTTTATTATGATTAATTCTCATGTCTTTAACTCCTAACTTTTGATTCGATTTTTTTGATAAATATTCTCACCTCCTGATTTCGAGCATAAGAAAAGCGCCCTCATTTGGACGCTCTTATCTTTCAAAGCTATTCTATTTTTTTAAGTTTGCCATTTTCATCAAAACAAGAAGAATGGCTGAATCCAAAGGCGTTTGATAAAGAGTCGAAAATAGGTTTTACTGCGTAATCTAAAGAATTATCATCTTTCCATATTCCATCAAGGGAGTTTACAATATTTTGTGTTATCTTTTGCGAACTGCCCCATCCAGATTCAGCATTATAGCCTTTTGCATTAAGTATGGTTGCGTAAATGTGCCAAGGCTTTGGTACACCTAGTGTTTGTAGTAATTTTCCGTATCTGCCGATTGCTTCTATAATTGCACCTTGAGTTTGATTCCAATTATAGACTTGCTTTTCTTTGTACCTCGAAAACAAACGAATCTCTACTGCTTCAATCGTACCGTTGTGAAAAATTTGAGTGTAGGTATGTGTTAAATCAGAATCATATTCACTATGAACCATGCAAAATCCATCAGCATTATATCTGTCGTCCCAACTATCTCCTGAAATGGGTTCCAGACTGTGGGGATTTCTTTCCACCTTTTGGAGATCAACTATATTTCCAAGCTCAAAGCTCCATTCCGGGATGATATGAATTACAATTTTTGCCTCCGCTCCAACATCACCTATACTTTCATTAGCAAGAATTTGAGAAATACGGTCATTACGAAATTGCTTTATTTGACTTTGTACATAACTTAAATTTAAAAACTGTTTTCGCAAGTCATCAATATCCATATAAGATTTTCCGTTAGCATAACGGATATAAAATGTATCCTTGTTGCCATCCCAAAAACTATGTGGTCTTGCAAAGCTTTTGGGTATTGATATAATAATTGCAATTGTTTCGTCACTCAACTCTACCGGCGTATATTCAATACCATGTAAATGCGGTCGAATACGGGAAAGTATTAGTTGACGACATGATGAAAGCCAATTATCATATTCCTTCAAAGTAAATCCCGCACCAGTAATAGCCGTTGGAAGTCTGTTATCATCCTCTTGGATACCAATAACTATAGTTCCACCATCAGCATTGGCAAATGCCACAATCTCCTGTGCCAGTTTGGTTTTGTCTTTTTCTTCCATTTTACCTTTGGAAAAAGTATAGTCTTTATAATCTAGTTCCTTATTTTCAAACACTTTATTATCAATAAGGTCTTGAAGGTTTTTTTCACTAATTTTAGTTAAATCGAAAAAACTCATAGTATCATCCTTTTTATTTTAATTATAGCATGTTTATATTATTGTGTCTTTATGAATAAGTTCCATCTTGTAGGATATTTATAGAAGTGATTTTTGAGAAATTTCTATTTCCTGTTAATCATAGAACTTATCTATTATTCAATAATACTGCTAACCTAATTCTGACCGCTCATGTAAGTTGGTATTAAACAACTTATAAAGCTCTGTTTCTTTCCCAATCCGATTATCGAAAGGCACAACCGAGTTGCCGTGTTTTAAAAGCCCGGTTCCCGATGGAGAATTAACCACATATTTTAATTGTGCTTCGCTGATATTCAAGACCTCTGCCAGTTTCTTAGAATCCGGTACAGACTGACGCAACAACACAACAAACTCTGAATTGGAAAGCATGGTCGTAGCCGTGTAGTTTTGCAGAAGGTCGGTGATGTTCTGGGTGATACCTGTCGCCAGACCGCCCTGTTTTCTGACCTTTTTCCATAACGCATACAGATACTTTGTGGAATACTCACTGTCGAGCAGTACATGAAATTCATCCACAAACAGCCACGTTGCCCTTCCCCGCTTCGCATTTTCGGAAATCCGCTGACTGATACTTTCAAGCATCACAAGCATACTGATACTGGATAACTCTTTTCCCAAGTCATTCAAACCATATACCACAAACCGATTGTCGATGTTGATATTGGACTTATGAGCAAAGATATTTAAAGAGCCATAGACAAACAGCTCCAAGCTAAGAGCTAAATCTCGTGCCTCTTCCTCTTCCTGCTCTAAAATGATGTTATAAAGTTCCATCATGGTCGGCTCGTCCATCTTCTTATGCTTCATCAAGTCCTTGTATAGCAATCGCACACATCTATCCACAATCGACTTCTGCCGACTGTTAAGCGGACAGCCCATGCACCGCTCCACAAGCCCCAACATGAACTCACCTTTTCCAGAAATAAATGCCGCCACATCGGAAATCCCTTCCGGTATCGCCAGAGGATTATGCCTGTCCTTTGTGTAAGTGGATAGGTTCATCACCACACCCCGGAAAATCTCTGCCAATTCAAAATATTCGTTCTGGGGGTCTACAATCAAGACATCATCATTCGTGTTCAGCAGGATATTGCCTATGAATTGCTTGCAGCAAAAACTTTTCCCACTGCCCGGAACACCGAAAATAAAACCGTTTCCATTGATTAGCTTCTTTCGGTTTCCCATAATGACATTTTTAGATACTTGATTGATGCCATAGTAGTTGCCGCCCTTTTCCAACAATTCTTGTACGTTATAGGGCATAAGCACCGCCAGACTTTGGGTTAATAGCGTCCGCATGGTCTCCACTTGTCGAACCCCAATCGGCAGGGCGGTATTCAATGCTTCTCGTTGCTGTAAATAATGCGGTTCAATCTGACAGCTATTCCGTTTCCCGATAGTGGTGATGCTTTCGGTAATGCTGTCCAGTTCGTCCTTATCCTTTGCAATCAGAATAATCGTGACCGCTGTTAAGAAAAGGTTCTGGTCGTTCTCCCTCACATCATCCATGATGCTTTCAATCTCTTTCTTTTCATTTCGCTTCCTATAAGAAATCTCCGAACTGAAATCATTATTACGGTTACGCTTCTGTTGCTGACGGATAATATCACTTTCAATCCCTAAGTATTTCTTTTGCAGGACTTGCGTTGTGACATCCTTTGGAATAGGTGTCACATCAATGGACGTAATCGAATGTACCGGAAGATTGGTAAGCTCATTTAGAAACTTATCAGACAGAGCCGAAGGATATTTCTTAATGAACATCGCCCGGCAAACCTTATCTTCGTCCTCAAAGTGGTTTGGCAGGAAACGTAAGGACTGGTTACAGATATCATTCCTGAAATCTGCCCCTTTTTTTCGGCTCTCCTTATAGTCAAAATGAAATTCTTCCTCTCTGCCAAACCGATAAAAGTCATGCAATATCCGCAGACGTTCCTCACAGTTTAGCGGTATCAGCATTGAACCGAGTGACCGGAAAGACTGGTTAAGGGTCACTTCCAACGTGGCAAAGTAGGCTTTCGCTTCTTCAAAGTTCTTCCGCTCAATCAAAACTGTAATATACTTCTGTTGTTCGATGCCCTGCTTCCCTTCCAGTATCCTTTCTTCCATAATGCCGTTATAGACCTTACGGTAGCGGTCAAACCCATCATCCCGCATGGGAAAAAGTATTTCTTCCCGGAATCGCAACATATTCCGGTTCTTATTATTAATCGTAATCTTAAACTCCACATCCAACGAGTTCAAAAAACGACAATAACGCTCAAAGATACTGATCTGCTCCTCTTCGTCCACTGTCGTATAATTCAAATCCGTATAAAGATAGGTCTTTGAAAACCGATTCTCAAATACTTCAAAAATTCCGCTTTCAGAAATCTTTAAAATTTCTATCGCCTCTTGTACACTTTTGGGTGTACGGTATAGAGGCTCACTTGCTTTTTTCAGCAAGCTCAATTTATCTTTCATAAATGCCAATGTCTAACTCCTTTCAAAAAAGACAGGGTGTTTCTTCCTACCTATGTCTATCTGCTCTTCTCTTGCCATTAAGTCGCTCTTTTCTTTGTCACTTCCATCATTTTCCGATAAACCTTATCACTTTCAGTCGAGCGATAAAGTAGCGGCTTCATTTTGAAAGACCGGAGAAACCGGGAAAAGAACTGGAAGAAATTCATTCCGTTCATCTGGTAAAATCCCATAAGTGCAATTGGAATAATCACCGGAGTTGCCACATAACAGCTTGCCATAATCCCGATTCTCTGGAATAAGCAAAGGATTACCCCTGCCCCCACCAGTAAAGCCACACCAGAGAATACCACCTGTCTCCCGGTCAGCCCCATTGCTACCGTTTCCTTGTACTCTTCAACGTTTTCATTTATTTTGATAATCAATTTTCCTGACTCCTTTCTACCGTAAAATCTGTATTTTGATTCGTTAATAAAAAGGCGGTATAATTAATCGTTTCATAAAACTTCGGAACTGCAAATACCCCTATCGGTAAAAAGCCGTTTCGCACATGGAAATTCATTGATTGTGCGTTGGCAAGGTGTACAAACGCATACAATGGGGTGTTCGGATACAGTTTCTGCAGTGCTTTGTAACTTTCTTTTCCCACACCTCTACTTTGATATGCTTTTCCCACGGCAGTCTGCCTTATGTATAACGCTTTTTGTGGAAAACAATAGGACTGATTCATCATTTTTGTTTCTGTTGTTATTCTTTCTGGGAGCTGCTCCATGACATTTATGTAGGCTATGATCTTATGATCGACTTCTGTAACATAAGTCAACCCCAAATGGCAGCTAAACTCACTTACAAGCTGCCCTCCCGAAGAAATGTGATTTTCCTTATAAATTTTTAGTATATTACTTGTATCCTTTGAGGTTGCTAATCTAAAATTCATTCTTGTTTTTTCTCCTTTCGTTTCTTACGATAATTACAAACTTATTTCACAATTACTCAGTTACAATCCCATCATCTTAGAGGTCAGCGTTTGTGCCCCTTTGACCGCTCCCGTGGTAATCGCCACCGTAAAGGTCATTTCACAAAGGTATATCAGGACTTTCGCCCAATCCGCATAATCCCCGGTAAATGCGGGAAGCCCGGCATTGATAAACACGTTACAAATCAATATGGCGATCACCATCGTAACCGCCTCTAAGGTCACACTGATAAAGTGCTTCGTATAAGCCGTAGCGGTCTGGCTAATCCCTTGACTGCTTCCGAGTGTAGAATACGCCAATGCTCCAAAGGGAACAACTAACATAATCCGCAGGAACCGGAAGTACACCGTGTAGAGCATAAAGAAGCCGCATACTACGATGATGAAGGACAGCAGCACAGCAATAATCAAAAATAATAGGCTCTGTCCAAAGCCCAACCCCTTGATGATTTCCGCCTGTTCTGCCGCCACACTTAGGTCTGTTCCGCTCGTGTTCCCAAGCAGTCCGACCAGATTTCCCACCGACCGGAAAAAGGCTTTCATAAATGTAATGTTATTCACCACCAACCACTCCGCAATCCCTAGCCGCATAAGCATCCGCAAGATATTCTCAAACCGCATTTCATCCCGGACATTGATGCTCTCAGCACAAAATCCCATGACAAAGAACAATACAACCAGTGAGCAGCCAACCGATATAAAAATCGGTTCAATCCGTTCAATAATTGCCCACGGCTGACCGCCTTTAAAGGCGGTAGGGCTTTGCCCTAAAAGGTCAAATATCAACCCTACTTGGTGATTCCAAAAGCCAAATATAAGATTCAGCCAGTCTAATATTACTTCTCCCAACTTAAATATGAGTCCGCACCCCCTTTCTCCTGAACCACCCTTACAGTCCTAAGAAAGTAATCACGGAACTGATCGCCGCCATGATAAGCCCGGCAACGATGCCCTTAATTGCGGAGTGCATAGAGCTAGAATCCTGTTGCTGATAGCTCTGGGCGAACTCCATCACGTTTTTTGCCAGAATGATTACACCCACTGCTCCGATAATCGAAACAATCAACGTTTTCAAATTGGTTAATGGAGCTGTGACCTCACTGGCGGCATAAACATTCGTCGGAATCATAGCAGCAGCCAATACCGCATAAACCACAATGTTTCTTAACTGCCCTTTAGGAGACATTTTTCGTTTTGTTTTTCTTTCCTGTAATCTTCTCAATTGATTTCCTCGCTTTCTGAAAAAACGGCAAAGTCCGGTGCAAAACAAAAAAGCAGATATAGAAATACCTTCATACCTACCATGCAAAAGTTGTTTTACACCGGAGGCAGATACTTCTATATCTGCTTTCTTTGCTGCTGTGAATTAGTTACTGTCTTTTTGAAGCACAAGCCGCATTTCCTTCATGCGGTTTGCACTATACTTCGGTTTGGCATATTGCAGGATTACACTTTCGGCTAATCCGGCTTCCATGCCTGAATTGATTTCTGCCATCTGTTCCTCTGTAAAGGCGTGCTTGCTCAACCGTCCCATAAGACCGCTCATTTTTAAAGGCACTGACACCTTTCGCTCTTTCTCCATCTCCTCGCTTATTTCTATGAACTCCTGCATACTTAGCTCATTGACAAAGACATTCTTCCCTTCTTTCTTCTGCCGGATAAAGTAGGTAAATGAACTGTTTTCCATGAATATGGATTTCAGTTCTTCCTTCTTTTCCTTCGGCGTATGCTCATACCATTTCCCACCGCCACTGCCGGAATTGGCAAACAACGGATGTTCCAAGGTATTATATTTTTCATCCACAACCGGGTCAAATCCCCGGATAAAGAGGATGCATTTCTTATTATCCAGTTTCCGTACTTCATCCGGTGTCATAAGCTCCCGCCCAAGCACATCTAAATTCCGACTGGAACTGCCGTTCCTGCCCCGGTTCTCGCCATAGCTTCGTTTATTGATGGTCGCCTTGCCAAGCATAGCTGAAATATACTTATGGCTCTCACTTTCGTTGCCGCCAAGATACAGTATTTCATCACTGCATCCCGGTATGATTTCCCAAGCGTCCTTGAATATCGCTTTGAGCTGGCTGACATTTTGAATGATTGTCACACTGCTTATATTTCTGCTTCGCATCGTTGCCAAAAGTGCCGGATAACCACCCGCTCCCCCATCACTCCCATTTGACGGCAGGGGTATGTTCGCCGCTTCATCAAGCCAAAAGGTCACATGAATCGGCAGTTTCCCTTGATAGTGAAAGTCTGCTTCATAGTATAGCGTCTGTATCAGCAAGCTGTAAAGCATCCCGATAATGAATGAAAATGACCTGTCCGAATCCGGCACGACACAAAACAGTGCGGTCTTTGTCTTTCTGTTACCATCTTTCCCTATCCCGATACTGGCTAAATCCATATCATCTCTGGATAAGATTCGCCGCACCTTCGGGCTTTCAAATAGTGCCATTCGTGAGTGGGCGGAAATAATGATGCTTCGCACCGTATCCCCTGCTCCACCAATACATTTATCGTACATACGCACTGCCGGGTGACTATCACCCAATTCAGAATTGACCCGTAGTTCATCCATGATTAAGTCAAGGTCAGATTTTCCGCCGTCCTCATTGACTTCGGCTTTGGAAAGCAAGTCAAGCAGGGTATTAAAGTTCTGCCGCTCCTTCTCTTCTTCCATCCAGATATAGAGCATTAGGGATTGTAAAAACATGCTCTCCGATTTCTCCCAAAATGGGTCAGCCCCTTGCCCTGCTCCCTTCGGGGTCGTGTTGGCAATCAGATTGTTAATCAGCTTAATGATGTCTGTCTCGTCTTTGATGTATGCGAAGGGATTAAAACAATCGCTTTTATCCATCTCTATTAAATTCAGCACCTTAATCAGATAGCCATTTTCTTTCAGCACATGACCTAGATTTCCAAGCAGCTATGGCGATAGGTAAGGCTTTGATACTATCTCCACCTTTTCCCCCGCCCTACACCGTACGTGATACTTTCGCATCATACGGCGTGCTATCATACTCAAGTAAATTTATAAGCTATCTTTTCTTAATTGGTAATAATCCATGATTCTCACGTAATCGGTTAAACCGCCGTCTTTGTTTATCGTCCATATTGAATCTCTTTATCATTCTGTTGGATTCTGAAATATCCTCTGTCATAACTGACCACCATATCTCCTCTGAAATAAAAGCG